>WLWD01005701.1_pt1 | contig 270261 bp, 211 predicted proteins | sample 6712731 | NCBI WGS metagenome assembly WLWD01 (sample SAMN12718690, study PRJNA576275) | sponge metagenome | isolation source: marine sponge | host: Mycale hentscheli | place: New Zealand: South Island, Marlborough, Capsize Point | collected 2014-11-01
TTCCCCATTTCTTCTAGCTTTTCTCAGCGTAGCATCCAGAGTGACTACTGGATTAGCTGACTGCATGCCAAGTGAGCAGAGACGGACGCCCCCCCCCCCCCCACCCAGAACGTGTTTTGGACATGCGCGTTGGTGGTCCGCGAGATTTTCGCGAATTTAGCTCGGTCCGTAGGTCCGGTCCGGTCCGAATTTTAGTCTCACCCCTGGTAAACGTGCATACATCGTTTCGTTCCATTCCCCACACGCATATGGGGAACAATTATTTCGCGTGTATATATTATAGCTTATGGAGCGTGGTTTGTTTACATCCGGTTGAAAGTCATTAGCAAGTACTCACAAAATATGAAGCGGTGCAAGCACAGCGGTAGTTGGGCGTCTCGGTCGGTCGGTCGACGCCCAACTACAGCGAGAGCACAAGAAGTTGTTGGTGAAATGCAGTGCGGTAGCTCAATTTCCAGCTCTTCTTGGACTCTCAGCTCTTCAGGTGAAAGATCCTTAGAGTCAAATGATGATGACACGTTAAAGTCTTTAATTGGAAGTGCTGCAATGAGTCTAGGCTATAAAGAATTGAAGGATGAACATACTTTGAGTATTATGGAGTTTTTGAAGGGGAAGGATGTGTTTGTATCTCTTCCAACTGGCTTTGGAAAGTCTCTCTGTTACATTCTTTTGCTCATTGTTTTCGATCGGCTACGAAGGTGGACAAGTGTCTCCTTGATGCAGGATCAAGTGTCTGCTGCAACAGCAATGGGAGTATCAGCAATTCACATTACTGACAAGCATGCTACAAAGTCAATCGTAAAACAGTCAGTTAAGAATGGGGAATACCAGATAGTGAGTGGAGAAGTATGTTGGCAACTGACATTTATGCAAATAATTTAGTTGCGTTTGTGATCGATGAAGCCCATTGCATCAAGAAGTGGTATCCTGTAATGTTTCATTTTGATTAATAATTGCAATGTAGGGGTCCAAGTTTCAGGAAAGAATTTTCTCATGTAGAGGAAATAAGGAGCATTGTTCCTGAAAGTGTACGTTTGATGACACTTACTGCCACTGCTACCTTCTCAACAAGAAGGTTTATTATTAAAAATTTGTGTATGAAGAATCCTGCTATAGTTTATGCTCCACCTATAAAAAAAATATTATTTTTTTTGTATCGGAAAAGCCAAAGGGTGGTATTCCTGAGGTCTTTCAACCGATTGCAGCAAAATTAGCCAAAGAACGTGATATGGGTCGAGTAATAATATTTTGTCGTTCCTATCCAGATGCTATTTCAATTCACAGCTACCTTATTACAGCACTCGGTCAATCTTGTACAGAACCTAAAGGATCACCTAACTATGTTAACTATAGAGTTGCAGATTTATACTCCCATTCACTCCCATTGCACTCATCCATCAGTGAAGAACAAACTACTAAAGCAATTTACTTCCTCATCTACCCTTCGTGTAATTGTAGCAACCAGCGCTTTGGAATGGGTGTAGACTGTCCTGATGTACGGCAAGTCATACACTGGGGTGTTCCTGACGATACAGAAATGTATATACAAGAAAGTGGAAGAGCAGGACGAGATAGAAGGCCTGCATTAGCACTGCTACTAAAGAACAGTAATGATTTAAAATATACATCAAACGAGATGAAGAATTACTGCTCAAACACAAACAATTTATGTAGAAAAACAATTCTGTTCAGATTTTCCAAGTTGTGATTGGAATTCAAGAAGTTGTACATGCTGTGACATTTGTGCTAAAATATGCAAGTGTGAACAATGTGACACCAAACCAAATTCATTCTTTTACTGAATATGTCATTGTTTTGTTTCATAATTGTATTTAAGTATTTCATTAAAAAATTCTTTAAGAGGCATAAAAAAAAGTATTTTAACACATATCTTGGTCATCATCACTGCTATCTGAGTCTTGAACTAAGTTTAATGAGGCCATAACAGGTTAGATATAATTGAAAATCTTTCCACCATCCATTCTTTCACTTCTTTTTCATCCAAGGTTTTAATTAATACATTTCTCTGCAAATTAGGAAAATATCGGAGAGGTCTTTGTGCTCCACTTTTGAAGGGGTCGCATTCCACCAACTTCTGTATAATCATTTTTAAATCTTTAAGTTGTGATTTTTCGGAGTGTTTGCCACTGGTAGACTATGCCAACTTCACAATCAAAAGAGTTAGTTGCCTTTGCGAGTACACCCATTGCCTTTGCAACTCTCTTTATAGACTTTTCTGATTTATTATCCCCCAGACCTTCCATGGACACCTTTACCAGTCTGTTTAAGTGCTCCATATGTAAATCACAGCTGATATTGTGTCCAAGAAGACCACGTACATTGATAAACCGTGACCATTTCAGCAGCTCAGCCAAGTTGCATGGAAGAAGTATGTGGTATTGAGATAGAAGAGTCAATGCTTCAATTGCGTAGTTCTTTCTCCCAGTAGCTTTAAAAAGAATATGCATGTACTTCCAAAGCAAAAGAACCTGATCTCCATCTCCCTCTCGAATAGCGTCTTTGAAGTCAAATATTACAAGACCTAATGTTAAAACTTCACAAGCATACTCATATGCAGTGCCCTTATCACTACCACTATGGGAGGGGTCTTTAAACGAAGTTGCCAGGTCGACATGTTGAGTAATAACATGCTCCGCTATGCTATGCAAAACCAAGCGTCTGACGTCATCACTTTCCATCCAAACATCATGGGAGACAATTGAAGGTGATGGTCTGTCGTGTATGGAGGACATGCCTAAGTAGGACATAACTGCAGCCAAAATATGACCATTCACAATTACCTCCAAAATATCTTCTGATGCATTGACATTAGTATTTTGGAGATTTTGATATGTTTTGTTGATTGATCAGGTTTCTCAGCTGACACAGTGTACCTTTGTCCATCCCTGATGTCGTTTTGTAGAGTTTTTTCCGAAACACCTGTACAGTATAATACGCATGGTTATTTACAGAATAAACATACAAATATAATATTTTATACCTCTAAAAAGCATACTTTAGCATGCCAATCCTCAGCAACAGGCAAAAAACCATCCAGGCGATGCATTGCCAACTCTGAAGTGCTTCTGATGTATTGTGCACCTCGTGCTCGAGCCACGGACAAACCATCACCACCCAACAATGTGGAAAGAAATACTTGATCCTCAGTAAGATCAGTACCAGGAATAGGCTCCTCAAGATTTACCACTTTAGATGGGATATATTTTTTATACTCTTCTAATTCATTCTTTGGTAAGACTTTAAGTGGAACCTAGCATAAAAACAAAATGGCATAACAACTATGTTATCAATAACAAATTATGGTATCAATAAAAGATTCAAATAAACCAATAACCTTTAGCTAGTAGAATTTCTGAATAGGGTACTGATTGACCAATAATAGAAATATATTTTAAAAGTGTTCTCTAACGTTATAAGTGCAATAGAAAGACAGAGCACAAGAAGGAAACTTTCAAAGTCATAAGATATTACAACATTATTGTATATAAACATTAGCCGCTCAATACTGCTTACTATTTCTGATATGCGACACATTTCTGAACTATATTTATGAGGAATGTGTCGCTGCACAAGACCTTTAAAGTCTTCTTTAAAAAAATCCAGGTATTCTACAATGACTCGTGACACATGGATAATAAATCTTTTCTTCAATAATCTGTAGTCATCAGATTCTGGTATTAATTTGTATATATTAGCTTCCTTTCATTGTTCATGGCCTATGCTAGAAAAATCAATTCTATCCTTGACCGCATAAGCTTGCACATAATGCAACATCACACTCTGTACATCTTGCCTCATATATCTTGGCTTGATAGTTTTATCGATGTTATCAAACACTAGCTTATAACCAGCATTTGTCGACTAGACGGCAGTGCAAGTTTCTACTGCCTCTGACTGGATTGAGATTGTAGTCTCATTCAAGGACTTTTCAGCCATTGACTCTTCAGCCATTGACTCTTCAGCTTCTTCAAAAGCTAGCTCAGTTAGATCTTGGCTATCCAATGACTGTTCAATAACATCTGGGCAGATCAAAGAATCGCTATCAGGAGATGCTGAAGAATCAAGTGACAAAGTATCAGAGGATAGTGCATCTTCAAGGGGCTCTGGTGTTGATGAATGAAGTGGGAAACGTAATTGAGGGGAACATACCCTGCTATCCAGAACAGAAGATTCATCCTGTAAAAGTAACATTACTGTAAATAAAGAAGTGTGTATATAAATCCATTTCATGCCCTAACTACTGCCTAACAATGCCATACTGGAATTACATTTTATTTTGTAATATTATTTGAAAATTTATTGTGTGCAAACCGTGAATATGTCCTTTTCCGGATCCAGAAATTGCAGAAAGAAGGGGTTGTTGATCAAACCCTAAAATACACCCTGTGGGAACGCCCACCCAGAAGAGACACCATTTGCCTCCCATAGATAAGTCACTAATTCTGGTTTCTGTTCGTAGAAAACTTGTATTATAACAAGCAAAGTGCTGCGTCCGATTAAACGTCACGCACGTAGGTAAGTACGAATCCGATGGGAGCTCCCACCAGAAACAGTGTGCGGAAATGGTGCAAGCAATAAATCCAAGCTGAGAAAAGTTTGGAGAGTAGAGATGAAAATGCCTTGTATGGAACAGGTGCAACAGTGGTGCTGAAATGAAACACACAAAATACCACTACAACAACCAGCAATAAAATATAAAACACCAACCTCCATGTTGTAAGGTGGAACTATTAACTGATGATTGTGCAGCGCAGGTTCAAACATGGTATCTGCCATTTTTTTTCAAATGTTTCCTCCTCATTCAGGTAATGACGAGCTTATCAACTCCGATCAGCTCGTGAATACTTATTCACACCGTAGTCTTTGCAGCGCAAGCCAACGACTTGTCAATGTCAATCAATCACATTAAAAAAACATTTACCACACAATTATTTAACATTCTGATGTCCCCAGACCCATTCCAAGCGTAGCGGTTCGGTAAAGGGTCTGGCTACGCCGGACACTACCAAGCGGTATGGTTGTGATCCTCAAGGTTATGGGTAAGGGTATTTTTCGGAGAGTGGTTCAGATTGTTTCTGAGGCTCACTATACTAAAGAACTCGAATCATGCCTCCAGATGATTGACCGATATTATAAGTAGTTGTTACATTAAAATAAGAGTATTGCTAGAAAACAAGCGCAAGCCCGCTTCTTGGCCTTAATGAATTCAGATTGCTTATTCCTTGCGCATGCTTTGTGATAAGCGTCTCGAGAGCGCATGTCTGAAACGCTATCTGTCTCCCTATTTAACGGAGTAGTTCCTAAACGCTATACGCTTTGTAATTCAGTTTGTGAATTATCGGTGTTGGTGGTGTTGGTGACTTTTGAAAGCTGTTTTAAGGACTTTTGTTGGATACATTTACACGCTCAAGTGAACTCCCATCAATCTTTTGGATAGATTGGTCCGGGATCTCTGTACGATGGCTGGACGAATGGAAGCCAAGATGAAAAGTGAGAATTTAGCGCTTCAGCAGATGAGGTAAACTATACAATAATATTATTACCCTATCTTTTATCAAAATTAATCACTTTTCTAGCCAATGTCCGAAACTGATTGGCGACAACTGGCCTACTACTCCAGATGAAGTATCCGATGTTAAGGTATACTAATGTCTAAACATTAATTAACTAGCGTTTCATTGATGAAAAAATTATTACTTGCAGGCAAAAGTGCGCCGTGTTCTGGAACACGTGGTGGAATGGAAGGAAATGCACGACGAAATGGTTAAGGATTTCATGAACGTAGAACTTAATTTCCAAAAGGAACGCAGATCTAAGCAAGTATGTTTAAATCATATTCAACTGTGGAGCTAGTGATAAACTGCAAGCGTCACCACTTGCACGGTGTAGCTAGACAATAATGAGAGGATTAAATTCTGTTCTTAGTTAAATTATACTTTTGTTAAATTCTATTCTCAGTTGCTATGATTAAGTTCTATTTTGATGATTCAGTCATTCTTGGCTGTCGAAATAATTATAATAATAGCAAACTAATGACTAAAATAGAGAAAATAGAGGACTTCGCAAACAGTAAAACATTCAGTTACAATGTTATAATTAGCATAACAGCTATACAGTGGCTGTTAGAAAGAGAAAATAAATTTGTTATTAGTTTTATTTTAAGTTTACTTGTTTTATCTTAACAATAATGCTGAAATAATGTATACACATATTTGTAAGTTCTATGAAAACATTACCTTGGCTCACTCTGATGTGGGGAAAACTTTAGTAACTAATCAGATATATATAATTCTAGATGTGTAATAATTACCAGCTATAGCTAAATCATCAAATCTTGCATATAATAGTTTTATAGTAAAGTATTTTGTTTACCTGTTATATTGTTCTAGGACGAAACTCTGAAACTTAAGACTGACTTGTACAAGCAAAACAAGGCCTTGCTACTCTCTAACTCGGAAAATACCAATTTGGAAGAGCAAGTATGTAGTAACTTACTATATTGTAAAATATTACACATATTTTGTACATTCCACATATTTAGTGTATATTATATATTATTGTCAATACTACTAGTTGATGTTGGCTAAAAGTCGCTGCTCAGAACTAGAACAGACTCTGGTGGACAAGGAAATGATGATTAGTGCAATGGAGAGCCATGTAGAGGAGCTGAATGAAAGGAATCTGGCATGGAGCAAAAAGGCAACTGAAGCAGAGGAAATGAAACATGGCTACAAATTTATGAAAGAAAGAGAAACTGGTCTTTTTCACAAGGTATAAACTATGACTAAGACAATGAACTATGTAAAATTCTATTGCAATGTAATTGAATTATGCAGTGGATGCAAGCAAAAAACCAAGTGTCAGAAGTTCTATTGACTCTGCAGGACAAACATAGTGAGACTATTGCTCTGGTCCAGAAATTAGACGCAGTTAGAGCCACAAACAAGGCACTCAAAGCTCATGTGAAGGACCTGGAGAATGAAAATCGTGCTCTAGACAAAGTAGCCTGTGGCTTCCTTGACAAGGTTAATAACATTATAATTATAGTACAAGTTTTAGGAGTAATACAGAAATTTCTAAGTTAATAATATTTCGTTATAGTGGATGATGGCTAAAGACAAGTTGTCTGAATATGAAAAGACTTTGACAGACAACAAAATGGAGGCCATTATCTTGAACCAAGAATTAGATACAATGAAAGCCACACACAAAGCAATGAAAGCTAACATCAAGGAACTTGAAGAGGAGAATGGCATGCTTGAAGAAGAAGCATGTGGCCTCTTTGACAAGGTTAGTAGCAATTATTATGATAAGTGTGGTATCAATGCATTATTCACAACATGAATTCCAAAAGTGAATGTAATATATTATGTTACAGTGGATGACCGCTAAAGAGCAATTGTCTGATGTGGAACTGGATCTATGTGACAAAAATAAGGAAACACTCAATTTGAAACAGGAGTTAGATGAGCTGAAAGCTACAAATCAGGAAATGACAGCTAACATGAAGGAACTACGAAATGAAAATGGTGATCTTGAAGAAGAAGCATGCGGCCTCTTCGATAAGGTTAATAGTAATTATTATAGTGATTGAATGAAGCGAGCGAGACACTATCAGCAGTAACATAATTAAAACACCCGGGTTATTTGTTGGTTTATAAATGTTTGGATATAGGTATGTCATTATGTACTTTAACCCTCACAGTTTTGTGTTTGCTCTGAGAGTGACCTGTTCCGTACTCAGCTAATCCGAATCCTTTGGCATATCAATCTTTACCGGTATCATCCTAGGGTTACTGCTTAGATTTAAGTTGCCTCAGATGTATGTGGATTGTTGTGGAAGCTATTGAGTCTTACAAATTTACCTGAGTTCATGTTTTATATGAAACGTTATCTTACATCCACAATGGCTTGCTCAACATTTGTGCTGAAGCACATCACTAGTTATGAATACACGTGTTACTAATGTATTATTCACAACAAGATTTCCAAAAGTAAATGTGAATATTTTGTCATAGTGGATGACTGCTAAGGATCAATTGTCTGAATTGAGAATGGATCTGCATGACAGATCACTCCATTTGAATCAGGACCAGAAGTTGAATGAAGTGAAAGCTACACATCAGTCAATGACAGCTAACATGAAGGAACTGCAAAATGAAAATGGACACCTTGAAGAAGAAGCGTGTGGCCTCTATGACAAGGTTAATAGCAATGATTGTGGTACATGTATTACAAATGCATTGTTTGCGATAAAATTTCCAAAATTAAATGTGGATATTTTGTCTTAGTGGATGACAGTTGAAGACCAGTTGTCTGAACTTGAACTGGATCTACGTGACAAAAGAAAGGAAACACTCAATTTGAACCAGGAGTTAGATGAAGTGAAAGATACACATCAGACAATGAAAGCTCAGATGGAGGAACTACGCAATGAAAATGGTGATCTTGAAGAAGAAGCATGTGACCTCTTTGACAAGGTTTATACTACTTACTAGATTAAAAGTTTAGCATTGTTTATAACATAGTTTCTATGGTGGTATACATATTGTTAATATTTTGTGACAGTGGATGACGGCTGAAGATAAAGTATTTGAACTGGAGTTGAACCTACAGGACAAAAGTTTGAAAACAACTGTTCTAAACCAGGAATTGGACTCAGCAAAAACAAAGATTGAGGAAATAACAGGCCAGATGAAGGACATAGAAATAGAGAATCATGATTTGGAGCAAGAAGCATACAATCTCTTTGACAAGGTAGAGATGTAGCTATAGTATGCCAACATAAATAATAGTAGATACCACTGTCTATAGTGCTGTGGGATTTGACTATATTATGTATTCCTTCATTCTTGTGTATTTGTTGTAGTGGATGTGTGCAAAAGATCAAAACTGTGAACTTGTACTGACACTACAGGACAAACACTTGGAGGTGAGAGCCTTAGTTCAAGAATTAGACACTGTGACAAGGAAGAACAAGAGAAACACAGTGTACTCAACCTCACGCCCAGCATACTTAACAAATACTAGAAGAATATGTGATAAGGTAATTATGCATGAAGTTATAACAGCTGCCTTTTCATATTTTGAATTGCCGAAATTGACATGTATTTGTGTACGCATAAAAATTAATTGTTCTTGCATTAAAAATGAAGTCATTTAGAAATGCATTGCAATTTCTATTTATTTATAATTTTGTTAATATTTGTATTTTAATATGTAACAGAGTATCACATCTACATACTAATGCTAGAAACAACAATAAAGGTCAATTAAACATTATTTTCTAACACAGAAACTAAAATTGTCCACTAATTTTCTCTATTATATCATTAATACGTATTATATGTCCTCCAAATTTAACAAATATAATATCAGAATTGTTACATTGGGAGTTTATGACACTATTAAAATTGCTCTCTCCAAATTTTGTATTGCTATGAATAATTTACAACTACAATTCATATAATTCTAGTCAAGGCCTGTTAGTGTTTAACTAGGATGAAAGTACTCCAGAAATATATCGGCTTAGAAATGTGGTAGAATGGTCTACCTCATTCAACTAATTATTAGACTATCATTATTTTGTTCATTAATCTTTCACTTGTTCATTCATCTAGTTGTCCATTCATAGTTCATTTAGCTACGAAGTGCCACTTTATTGTTCTAATTTCTTGGAATGTACATTGCACCATCCACACATCCCAGGGACACAGAAGTCAGCCTGTCAGTCAGTCAGTCATTCTGTCTCACACAACAGCAGATCTTGAACACAATGGCCTCCCAAACATTGATTGAAGCATCAACTGTTGTACTAAACAATTCAACTCCCTTTATTGGGCCAATTTTATATTTCGGCTCAGTTATCCAGAAAAAAGAAAGATAGTCATTAAATTTATTGCCACAAGCTTTTGTAGATAATGGCCCCTATAGTCACTCGGTAATCATGTGAGCAAACAATTTCTTCCAACTATAAGATATGCTAATTACATGGTCCCAGACAGTTTCAGATGGACTAGTTCGAGTGGTAGATGTGTTTGATGGCAACAGTACACCACGACAAGCCATACAAAGATTAACTCTGCTGTTGAAAAAATAAGATTCCAATACCACCGAATCACAAAGTATTACCACCAGTGGCTCTGGCTTCCTTGCCCGGGAGGATATGCAGGCCTAGCAGAATCTCCACCAACATTCAGAAGAATATTTAACTATACTATGCTTGCACTTTATTTTTGAAAAGCCTTGCTGACCGTTTGCAGCCAGATGCGGTTCACGTGCATGCCGACCGTTGTTATAAGTATTGTATTCTCTTATTAGTTCTCAGTTACTTCCTAGTTTGAATATCTGTTATTATTGAACCAGTGAAGTTTTAACTACCGATCCATTCCAGCCAGCCCATTATTCAGACTAGCTAACATCGAGTTATGTACTCGACAATCCAACGTCTACAAAAGTTAGTGCCACAAGGTCGCCAATCCAACAGCGAACCTCGTACTGGACAGACGACAGGGCAGGAAAGTCCTTCCCATTAGGTCCCCTCACTGGCTACATAGTCAGTGTGAGCGAGATCAACGAGGTCCCTGGCAGCTTTTCTTGTCTCATTTTAGTCCACTGGACATGTCTAACTATAAAATATGCTAAATACATGGTCCTCGGAAGTTTCTCTCGTTTCATTTCGGTCCACTAAACACGTCCAACTTCAAAATACACTAATTAAATGGTCCCCCGTATTCCTAATTTCATTTTATTTCACTAAACACGTCCGACTATAAAATATGCTAATTACATAGTCCCTGGCAGTTTCTCTCATTTCATTTTATTCTACTAAACACGTCAAAACATAAAGTATGTTACTTACATGGTCCCTGGCTGTTTCTCTCGTCCTGGCAATTTTTTTCATTTCACTTTAGTCCACTGGACACGTCTAATTGTAAATTGTGTCTCAGACTAAGCCTATGGTGCAAGAATCATTCCAGGTAAGTGGATACATACATGTGAGGAAGAAATTAAAACACACCTGGGAATTCATATGATAAAACTTCCATGTTTGGCAATGTATTGATCCACGGAGCATGAAGGTGCTGTCATGGTTGCAGTTAGGAAGGTAATGCCATGTCCCCTTCCTACACCTCTATACTACATTGTGTATTATTTGTGTGTGTGTGTTTGTTTTTTCATTTAGAATGTTGTATGTACACAATTCAGTAGGTCTGCTATACACGATAGTTGACCATACATGATTGCGTGTGTGTGTCTGCTATACACGATAGTTGACCATACATTATTGCATGTGTGCGTGTGTGTGTGTGTGTGTGTGTTATCTTTTGAATTATATGCTATAGTTGGTTATTGTTACCACATTCAAATTACAATTCATAGCAGCTGAACAACAAATTTGTTGTGTGTTGAAGATCTTCTGATACTAACTCAGTGTTAGAAGAGAAGAAAGAATACATCATGCCTTGCGTGTTAGAAAACACTAGTGCAAAGGAGCTGGTCATACATGTCAGGCGATATGAGTCCAATACTGTAGCAGTGATCAGCTACTGTCATAACACAAGGCTTCACTGAGTGCACCAAGTCAGGATATGCACTCAGAAATATACTCAAGTTATTACCACCTATAATAATAATATATTTGTAATGATACCAAATAACAATAACTTGACTTACTTTCAGAGACCTCTACCACAGGATCTTTCTTCTCGTATTTCTAAAACTAAATAATATCATTGTTAGTTATTGCAAGTTAGAACACATAGTCTATTTCTGCATACCTGTCCATACCAAATGAGGTGTCTATTGGTGAGTACAACTGCTTGTGGATAGTCTGGATTGAAGAGACATGTCATAACCTCTGGAATCGTGTCTGCACCATCCACCACTCCAAGATGATTTTCTCCTTCATGTGAACGACAGTCAAAGGCAAACTGGTAGTCCATGGAGCTGTTGTAGTTCATCCTGGAACTAGCCTTCTTTAGAGTGTCCTCTATTTCTTGTTTTAGAGCAGCACATTCACGGTGAATGGAGTCTTGGAAAGTAGGATCACAAGAAACTACGACTTCAAAATATTTAGATTTAGACACGAATGTAACATGAACTTTTTTGTGCAAATACAAAAAGGTCACCATGTTTTTCTTGACACCTTCTGTAATAAAAGTGAAGGACTTGCTGGATACGAGACATGCCATTGCAGCAGGAAAGAGTCCCATAGGAGTAAACCTACTACTGAAGTACATCAAGAGAGGTTCCACGATACAAGATCTACAGGATTCTTTGTGGAATTGGTCAAGTTCCTTGAACGTCAGAACTGGATTGATGTAGAGAAGACAAGGAACCTTCTGAGTAGCATTCGTGCAGTCTTATCAACTAGACCTACTGCCCTCAAGGAGTTTGTTACTGTATTGTCTCAAGTGGACTATTGTAGACTAGTGGCAGATAAAATACAGCAACAGCTCCAGTAAGTACATTATTATTATTGTAGCATTTGAAATATTATATTATTGTGTAATAGAATTGCTGTGGATTGAACTCTATAAACAATGGACATACATTTGAAAACACTCATTGTATTTTGTACTTTATATGTCATAACCCATATTTCAAATTTAAATGTTGTGGATTTATTTCTTTCTTATTATTTTTGAATAAAAATTGTTAACTTTATTTTAGAGACTATGAACAACAATAGACTTGCTAATGGGAACTCATTAACAGTATGTGTTTGTGTGTATACTGTTATGTGTAGAGTTCACCATGTTTTACCATCCTTTTATGGTCATCTAGTTGGATTCTGTAAGTGTCCAATTAGATTTGTGTATATGCGCGGGAAAGGGTTTATATACTACGGCCCTGACTTGTGCTTGTCAGTTGTTGAGCTTGTCTGATTTTGCATAAGTCCAAATTCTCCTCTGTCATTCAATACCTTACAATCCTATAAGGTGGGCCTTGAGCCTCCTAGCTAGGAAGGTAGGAAGTTGAGCAGTTGGCCTTTGGTAATGGAGCACTGTCTGCGAGCAAGCCTCTTCTCTGGTGGCAGCGGGTAACAGCTACCATACCCCGACTGACCCCACACCCCTCCAATATTCATTAAAGTGTATTCAATTGTCTAATTTTGCAAATTTCTTTTACCGTGAGGATTACGCATTTCAAAAAATATAAATCGTAAACAGGGATAGAAAGATTACAACCCCTCTCCTCTTCCCACTCTGGATACAGCCCTGGCCTATTCTTATTAATTAATAAATGTTACATGTGTAATTGGATACATTTAGGCCCTTACCTTACACCAAAAAGCATGTATCATGTAAATAATGTGCTGAGCAAGCTAGTTGAACAATAAATTATTCATAGAATGTGTACTACATATTCAACCACCTAATGATACATATGACTTCATCATGTTCTCTTTTAATTTTACCAATACTCAATGGCTCATTGCTTCCCTCGTCACCCATAGTGCAAATCTTAACTCTCCATGGAATCAAGTAAATTGAAATCTTTCAAACACGTAACACTTAGACACACCACAAAAAAAATTAAAGATAAGACCATTGATATAATTTAATTCAGCAAAGCAAGCACAACGAGTGGAACTGACTTTCTAATGTGTTTTGTCTCATATTTAGTTATATCTATGTCTAGAAAATAAAACCCCTCAGGCGTATGTGGCACTCGTTCACGCGCGAATCTAACATAAATGGCTGAGCAGTTTTTCTCTTGCCCGCGCGTGACTCTAAACGTAATGATGTCCTGTACCACTGTTAATTGAAAACTTGAACTTTAGTCAAGCATCCTCGCTCAACTCTTTATTCACAACACCTTAGCACATTCTATGGTTTGCAATAGCTCGCTTCGCTGATTTTAATGTGAATATTTACTATCCCTAGTTACATACTATTCCAAATGATTGCATAAATGGGAGTGAGGCTATGTAGTATATTATAGTATGGAGTGTTTACATGTTCTCTTTGCATGCCAGTATTCATATAATATGTATTAATCCTGCAACTCGTACCTTGAAAACACCTTAGTTCGCTGCCAGCCCTCTCATGCCCCGGCAGTGAACCATTATTCCCACATACAAATGCCAATTAATGTTACCACCATTATTATGTACACCTACTTACCTTGTCATCCCTCCCCAGCTGCTCTTCCATGGCCGCAGCTCTAGTAGCTGAGTCTTTTGGCTCAGGTGGAGCCGGAAATCCCGCCCCCCAATCAGCTTGGGCTGACTAGGGTGTAATTAACGGTGCGGGGCAAGCCCCTTTAATTCCGCCAATGGAGGCACAACCACCCACCCCAGGCCAAGACCAAGACAGAGAGAGACCCCAATAGTATAATTACGAAATAATAAACAACTACAATAACTGTAAGAGATCGGATGCCACTCTGCCAATAAAAATAGAAATCCCTTGTCGGAAAGGGTCTGTCTTCGAGGCTTTAATGCGAACTTCTATTCTTCAAGGTGGGCAGGATCATCGACCAACACATCTCCCCATGACAAGTGACCAGAGGCATCGTAGCCATCGTCCGATGGAACTGTCAGTTCCCCGATCCGCATAAAGCCGAAAAATGCCGCCCAAAGCATGACCACATCTGCCTCGTGTGCACGAGGGTTCCACACTCCTTTGATCTTGCGAAGCAAGTCAGCTGTAATAGGCCTACGCTCACGTTTTGACACCCCTGCCATGCCTTCAGCACGCTTCACACCCCGCAAGACATAGTGTAACCTATGCAAGTCAGCCAAGAATGGATCCCCGTAGCCCTCCGAGATATGAAGGTGACGCACTCCTGCCATATACGACTTAATTGTCCTGTGGCAAAGACCATCCACTGCCAACGAGGCAGCGAAATGGCACAGTGTGTCTTCATCCGCTGGCACTGGAGCTCGGCTGGCCGTAGCGCATATCCCCATGAATCGTCTCACCCCACAAGCATAAAGTTTATGTGTAGATTCGGCCAAGCCCATCATATAGAACCTCTGAACAGGGTCACCCAGTCCACTTTGGTCCAATCCGGGGTGTCTCTGACCAGGCATTGGAGGAGTCCCACCGGGATATGGGTGGCCTCTGCCGCTGACTCCAGCACCAGCTGCTGGAATAAAAGGAGAGAATCCCTAGATAACGCATCAGCTGCGTCATTGTCGACACCAGGGATGTGCTGACAGACTAATGTCACGTCCCATCGTGCCAAGAAAAATGATAAACTCCACATCAGGTGCATTGCCCTGTCCATTTTACTTTTGCCGGAGTAACGATTGCAACTACCGCCATGTTGTCGCATCTGCAAGACACCGTTGCACCCTTCCAGAGGCGCCCCCACACGGCCACTGCCATAACAATCGGCAGTAGCTCCTTCACCGTAATATTATACTCTGACCAGCTATCAGGAAACTTGAGTTGGAACCAGAGACCTGTGCATGTATAGGCCCCGCAACCCCATGCACGTGACGCATCAGTAGTGAGCACCACTTGCGGCTCGCCCTTGACCACGCTGGACATCGGGCAAGTGCCATTCCACACAGGCAAAAACAGTTCCACCATTTAAGGTCTGACCGGAAGCCTGCATTCTGCCGCACCCTATGGTGCAGTGCTCTCGCCCCGGCTGAAAGGTCAATCATTTGCCGGAGGAAGGACCGGCCCGGTTTAATAACCAGACACGCGTGCTGTAAGTACCCAATCAGTGACAGCAACTCCCTCTTGGTGCAAGACTTCTTTGACTCCCAATCCCGAATCATCGTACACAGGCGTTCCAGCTTTTCCTGGGGAAGGCTTATCGTCAATGAGGCCGTATCCAACTCTATCCCCAGGAAAGTCAATTTGGTGGCAGGGCCCTCAGTCTTTGCCGGGGCTATCGGCACACCCAACCCCTTGCACCGGGCGAGTGCCCTTTCTAAGGACACCCCACACTGACATGAGTCTGGTGATCCAAATAGTAAGAAATCATCCAAGTAGTGGATGCACATCACCTGGTCAGTGTTATCCAAGATCCACAACACACCATTGGCAATGGCCTTATACAGCTTCGGTGCTGATCGGAGGCCAAAGGGGAGCACCTTATCTACGTAGGTGCGGCCCCGCCACTGCATACCCAAGAGGTGCCGGTCATCAGGATGGACCGGTACTGTCCTGAATGCCTGATACGTCAAACTTCGCTAGATTCGCCCCCTGCCCCAACTCCTGGACCTTGTGACAGGCAAAATCCACTGATGTATACTGCAGACTGCATAACCCTGGGTCAATTCCATCATTGACACTATTCCCAGCGGGAAATGAAAGGTCCACGATTAACCTCCTCCACTTCCCCGATGCATGGCCTTTCGGGACCAGCCCAAAACGGTTCACATGGACCAGTTTTGCGGGAGAAGGATCAACAGGTCCAAGTACCCTTACTCTCCATTGCAACCACTGCTACTGGCACATGCCACGTATACTAACAAACTTTTTTTTTTTTTTTTAATTTTTATAATCAACATAATAAGAATGAACCACAAGCGAACTCATCGCACAGCAAAGTTCCACACAAAATAGCCACAGAATGTCCCTGGACAACGATCAGTTAAGGCCACGACGACCCTCCTCCCCAGGAGGCGCTTCAAACGCAGGAGGGCAAAACCTCCTAGCATGATCCCCAACCGGGCATAGCAGTGGGAGAAACGGCACGGCACCGCCGCACAAGGCCTGCCGTCATTCCATGCGAAGCAGGCCTGTACCCTCCTTTTCCTCTGCCTCTGAGGAGCCAAAGGCCCGGGCACTGGAGGTGTCGGGCACTGGAGCGACTCAGAGCTCTCTACCATGGCTTGCATAAGCAGGCACTGGTTCAGCAAGAAATCAGCCTGCTCCATGGACGAGTAGCTGTGCCTCAGCGACACGTCGTAGCTCCTCCACCAACCTGACGTAGCCCTATTCTGGCAGGACATCACAGTGGCCAGGTGACCCCATAGAGCCACCGCCTTCTCCGGATAGGAGCGGCTCCCCACCCCTGCGTACTGGGCAAAGCTGGCCACCCAAGCATCCCGATCAGCAACTGGTCGGACCGACTTGGCCTTCGATGGTTTCTCCTCGCCTTCAGTGGACCTTCGGAATTCTGCCCGGAGAGCGTCCTGGGACAACTCCCCCATATCCACAAATTCCCCGGACAGAATCCGCTTCACCAGCCTGGCTGGGACAGTAGGCAGGGTAACACCCATTGAAAAGTTTTGGGCTTCTCCCTCCGCTGCCTTTGCTGCCACCTCTGCATCCTTTGCTGCCCCCTCCGCTTGGTGACTGGACGGAACCACGCCCTCTGGCTTCGAGCCATCTGCTGACTTCGGTAGGCCCAGCGCCACCACAGCATGGTCATCGACAGTGCCCAGGCCTGTATGCACACACAACCATGCCATCAGCACACAGTCCCAATACCAGGCCTATGCTCCTCCGAGCCAAAGCGGGGGCCACATACCCCGCCTCTCCCTAGGTGCTGCTAAGTGAGCCACACGCTCACAGCACTATACCTAACTGCCATGGGGAGCCGCATGTCATGTAAGTCACTGCTATCAAGTGAGCCGCATGCACATAACACAGCACTTCAACCACTATATAAGGCCCCACACCCTTCAGGACCCTGCCGTTCAGTGAGCCACATGCAATCCTTCATATACCATGTAGGGCCACACACCCTTCCAGTCACTGCTTTAAGTGGGCCACATGCCCATAACACAAAGCTTCATAATATGTAGGGTAACACATCCATGAGTCAGTACTGTTAAGTGAGCCACAAGCTCGTAAAAGAATACATCATATACTCATATACTATGTAGGGCCACATGCCCTTTAACCCTTTCGTTCCCAATCCCGCTTTGAAGCGGGTGAAGACCGGTTGGCTTCTCCGAATTTTTAAAAATAGTTACTTTATAGCTAGAACCTTCAGATTGCATACACAGGTGCCCAATGCATTGGAGAAGCATCTAAAATAGCTTTCAGCCAGGGCTGCTTCGACAGTACCTCACAGCAGTTGCGTTTATTTCTTCCTCGGCAAAAAAAACAAACATCGGTTCTCCGTCGAATTTTAAAAAAAGTTACCTTCTTCACAGCAGCTTCATTTATGGATCCAGTCATCTCCAGAGCTTTGTAGAAGAAGCGAAAAATTGCTTGAGCTCAGTAGCCGTCCATAACACATTGAAACAACCGCTTCTTTGCCGACCAAGACTTTGCGGTTGGACTTACTGTCTTCTCCATTTTTTATAAAATCGCCAGTTCAACTGGGGACCTCCCTATTACGTACAGTCTTAGGTAATGCTTATTACATCATAGGAAAAAAGTGAGCGTGTCGTGTGACCCCGGTAACTATGCAAAAAAAATTTTTTTTCAAAGTCATTTTTTGGAAGATGGCGTCTACAAGTTACAATGCGGTGCAAGTTTTAGACTTGCTTGATGCTGACTCTAGCGACTCAGGATCAAGCGGAGAGAAGGGAGACGACATCTAGGGCTATAGGAGGCCCTGTATCAAGGTTGGTGGACCAGACCCCGTCAACTCTGATACTGAAAATGGGAGTCAAGAAGATGATCGAGGTAAGCTTGTCTTTCTCTTGTCTTTCTCTTGAAAAATAGCAAGCTTCTGTTGTGGAAAGGACTTATTTATAGCTGTATTGAGATAGAGTAAGCTGTTTAGCTGTAATATATATATATATTTCATTGAGTTTTGAGATTTGAAAGTGGCTTGTGGTTTTTTGAACAAATTCAAATTTTCAAAAAAATTTAAAATTTTTTTTTACCACATATACTACTAGGACCAGATGTGAATGCAGTCACCGACCCCGATTACGCAGATGAGGCGACAGAAGCAGAGTCTTCCAGTGATAAAGGAGAGGATACCGGACCTGAGTCTTCCAATGATGAAACAAGAATAGGCAGCAGGTTCCAGTGATGAAGAAGAGGAAGTGGCTCCTCCTGCTCCGAGTTCTGGACGTCCTCGCGGTCGGATAAGGCGGGAACCGAAGAACAAGAGTCGGGTGGATGAGGTAGGGGGAGAGTGGCACACCCATTGATATTCCATAATCTTTTGTGTGAAGGACCACAGACTTTGATATTTGTGGCTACTCCCCCCCCCACCTCCCCCCTTGAACATCCCAAAAGTTGTAATATGTATTGTTATTGTCGTTGTCGTTGTCAGTGTTTTTGTGGTGTTGTAGTGGAGCTTCACACTCAATGTATATGTGTGTGCGTGGAGTTGAAATGCTATTCTGGCGCTTCCAGATCTAACTGGGGAGGGAACGAACTCGGGGGGGGGGGTCTTTTCCAATCGGGGCTACTATGCCCATGTAAGTTGAATTTCATGTGTGTGTGTGTGTGTGTACACCAGTCAATTTATGTATAATAAATTATAAATTTATTTTTATGATCTGTATTCACCTGTAGCTTCTTTTTTCTTGTGTGTGTGTGTGTGTGTATATGTGTGTGCGTGCGTTTGTGGAATGAGAGAGAGAGCAACCGTGGACAAACAGTATGCGGCACTTCCGGATCCAACCTGGGAGGGAACTCTGGATCTTTTTGGATCGGGGCTACTATGCCCATGTAAGTTGAATTTCATGTGTGTGTGTGTGTGTACACCAGTCAATCCTAACCTGGGAGGGATCGTTCAGTCTGTGACACCATCCATGCCGGTTGAATTCCACGTGTGTGCTTGTACTGCTTTTCATTTTCAAATTACACTTTCTCAATACAACGATTGTTTATCTCATGGACAGTGTGGAGTATACATACCAGGGGTTCATACAGTGGGAGGCTAGCCCTGGGTTCCCCCCTAGAATTTTGGGAGTTGAATAGAAATGAACATTTTGGAAGCATTTATTTTTAGTCTGATATTGTATCCCATTATGTTCCTATCATAACTGAGCCATTTAGTGCATAGGACCAAACACTGATCATCAGTGTGAAGTATAGACTCTTATGCAAAGATGTGCATCAAAGTAGTGTAGGTTCCAAAAAATGGGTGTGGCAAAGTACACTCGGAGCCCAACCCCCACCCCCCCCAAACAAAAATCCTGTATGAAACCGCATACAATACATCATAAAGTTGCAATTATATAGGATCATGAATAATTTGTTTTTTTGTATTACAAATATCTTTGTTGTTTGTGTTTTTGTGTATATGAAATTGTTTTGTAGTGGAGCTCGACGTCCGATGGCATACGTTCCTTGTGGACACTCATAGATGTCTCCTACATGATCACAATCAGCACCACACACAACAAACAACATATTTTATTGTTGAACTAATATAATATTGGTATAAAATGCATCAAACAATATTATTTCTATTTTATTTTATTTTTTTATTGATGGGAAAAGTGGATTTTTTTGGGGAAAAAAATTTTTTTTTTTGAAATATTAGTAGATGGCTTAAATATTATTCAATTTTCTCAATCAAAAAATGAGGGGAATCCCAAACTCTTGGTCTATTTAGTGATATATGGTTGCTATGGGGTTTTCCCAGCCAGCATCGAGTTAAAAAAATAAAACGGTAATGCACTATTCCGCGGTGGAAGATTAGATTTTTCCGCGCGCGTCCAAACAATTTGGGAACGAGAGGGTTAAGTCACTACTGTTAAATGAGCCACATGCTCACAACACAATACTTCATATACTATGTAGGGCCACACGCCCTTTTAAGTCACTACTGTCAAGTGAACCACATGCTCACAACACAATACTTCATACTATGTAGGGCCATACACCCTTTAAGTCACTACTGTTAAGTGAGCCACATGCTCACGACACAATACTTCATATACTATGTAGGGCCACACGCCCTTTGAGTCACTACTATTAAGTGAGCCACATGCTCACAACACAATACTTCATATACTATGTAGGGCCACACGCCCTTTAAGTCACTACTATTAAGTGAGCCACATGCTCACAACACAATACTTCATATACTATGTAGGGCCACACGCCCTTTGAGTCACTACTATTAAGTGAGCCACATGCTCACAACACAATACTTCATATACTATGTAGGGCCACACGCCCTTTAAGTCACTACTGTTAAGTGAGCCACATGCTCATAACACAATACTTCATATACTATGTAGGGCCACACGCCCTTCCGTCAAGTGAGCCACATGCTCACATCACAATACTCATCAGGGTTTGATACAGAGGGGGGGGACCCTGGGATTCCCCCCCGGAGCAGAGTTCCCCCCCCCCCTATGATTTTCACCTATACTTATTCATACCTGTCAACCATCTAGTAAAAAAAATCAGGACAAACAATGAAAAAAATCAGGATTTTAATGAAAAAATCAGGACATATTAAAGAAACACATTGAAGCATAAACAGAAAAGTATGATCTAGCTATGCTCTCTATTATAGTCCATAGTGGCATGCTTGGCAGTCTTTATAAGTTCAACAGGTGTATCCAATTCAAAACAATCAACATCACTGTTTAATTTGCATGATAGTAGAGCGCACAGAGTACTTGAGTCCATTTCAGTTCGATGATCAGTTAAAATCTTTTTTACATGACTAAAAACTCTCTCAGTGTCTGCATTAGATACAGGTAAAGAAAGAACACATTTTGCTAATGTAGAAAAGTGAGGAAACCGAGGTTGATTTTGAAGAGTCATCATCTTTCCAATCATTTCCCAATATGAGCACAGGTGTTGGCCAATTTTGGTGGATGAAGCTTCTCCCGTAACTTTATCAGTAGGGAGAGTAGCAGTTGATGCTAACTTGTAATCTAATACTTCCTCTTCTAAAGCATCTAATGATTCTTGTGGTACTGCTACCGAAAACGCTGAGCAAGTCGACAGACATCATTCCAAGCAATGAGATGTTGATTATTAGGGAGAAAAACCGCTATATCATCAACTAATGTATCAGAAAATGGAAACTTGCGCAGTATGGTGGAGGCAATTGCCACATAAAACTCTCTGACTCCATTAAAAAATGACTTATGCACATTTGAATCTAGTACATCTTCCTCAGATGAAAGATATGCCCAGGCATCTTGTCCAATGCATAGTTGATCATCAGGTAACTGTACATTGGGGTCCTGCAGATTAATATCCATGAAACTGCTATCAGCAGTGTGAATGCATTCAGTAACTAGAAATCGCCCTAAAAGAATTCGTAAGTCTATGAACTTCAGCTTTCAGAGTTGGAAGCATCGGAATATCTGACTGAAATATTGCATTGAATTTGCACAATGAATTCAATGCAAACCCTAAGAATAACATTACCAACTTTGAAAGATGACTCTTAAAGTTTTCATCTAATCGCCTTACTCTAGCCGAGTGGTCACTCTCTGACACTGAGTCAAAGTATGCATAAAGTGCAGGCCATTGCTGAATAACTCTTTTCACAGCCCTATCAAGACGTAGCCAGCGTGTCTTGCAGTGCTTCAGAATTTTCAATTCCTTTGTATCAGTAAAGTGTTGAAATTCATGCAAATCCTGTTTTCGTTTTGCACTCTTCTCAAAATAATAATAGAGATCAACAAAGAAATCATCTACATCAATTGGCAGTGCCTTTACTCCTGCCAATAACGCCAGATTTGCAAGGTGACATACACAACCTTGGCTGTAAACTTGCGGTTGCTTTTCCTTAACACGAGAAAGTACAGAATTATGTTTACCAACCATCACATTGGTAGTATCTGACTCAAATGCAACAACATTTTGCCATGAAATAGATCTTTTTTCCAGTGATGCATTAATACATTCAAATAGATTTGAAGCTGTCCCTATATTGCACACAGGCATATCAAGAAAGCGAGTTACAGGTATCCCAAGCTTATCATCCCAAAAACGTACCAAAATAGCAAGATGTTTATTTTCTGTGTAACTGTCTTCATCACACAAGATTGAAAAAGGACCCCTCTGACAGAGTTGAATAACAGGATCAAGAAAGTGAGGGTTTAGGGCACGCTTGATTATACAAGTTGCCTTGGTGCGAGCACACTGATAGTTTTGAGCAATATCACTATCTGGAAACATGGCTTGAACTAGGTGGGAAAAATGATTAGCTGTGGAAAAGGAAATATTGTGCTCAGCAACAAACATACCAAATAAAATCTCTGCTCTAGTAGCACCATCTCGAACTGGATGAGAAATCATTTTCCTTAAATCCATAGATTGACCCTCAGCTTGAACCATCTGTTGGTGCTTAGCAGTAGCTAAATGTTTCCTTACATCTGACACACCCCCATGAGAAATATTTATATGAGTACCGCAAAGTTTGCAAAAACCAAAGTTCTTTCCTCTGCTACTCCGACTTATACCATGAGTTTGCCAGTCATTAAGGTAGCTTCTTTGAAGGTCCTGGATCTCCTTGGACACCCTCATCCATTCAGTGTAACAAAAATATTCAGCAGCTTACAGTGCTTGAAATCCCTTTACCAAATTATGCTGAATTTACCGAGTTAAGTAATGTGGCCACGCCCACCCTTTTATGCTTAAAAAATTCGGGACATTATAAGCAGTAAGCGGGACTGCGGGACAGAGCAAAGAAAATCGGGACTGTCCCGCCAAATTCGGGACAGTTGACAGGTATGCTTATTAAAACATACAAAAAATACTTTTCCTCCCAACTTTTCTTGTAGGTAAGCCTAGATTTGTACAATGTATTCAGGCTAGCCTTTGAATGCTTTAGGTTGGAGCTTAGTTTGGGATTGCCTCCGCCAATGTTCATCTTTATATTACGGCTTGTGGACTGTTCTCCTTGTTGTGCTTCTTCCCTCTGCTGCCCTTCTTCCCTCAGCTGCACTTCTTCCCTCACTTCTTCCCTCTGCTGCACTTCTTCCCTCTGCTGCACTTCTTCCCTCTGCTGCACTTCTTCCCTCTGCTGCACTCCTTCCCTCTGCTGCACTTCTTCCCTCTGCTGTACTTCTTTCCTCTGCTGCACTTCTTCCCTCTGCTCTTTCCTCACCTCTTCTCTCTCCCTCACTTCCTCCCTCACCTCCTCACTCTCTCTCTCTGCTGCACTGCTCAAATCTGTTCCTTGTGTTCCACCAATTCATAGCTATCACATTTGCTTTTTTTAGGTTCAGATTCACTTCCTTTGGAGCCACAAGGTCTCTTTCTCCTACAATACTTTTTGATATCCATTAGCTACTACTCAGCAACTTCTACAGTCTGCCAAAGCAACAAATATACCTTACCAACCAGGCAGCTGCTTCACAATGACCAGTGCTAAAAGCAACTTTCAAACTGGAACTGGTGATCCATAAAATGATACACCTACTCCATTCAAACTAGAAGAATAACCTATTAGGAGTCTGTGCTTAATTAATGTCAGAGATATTCAGCTTTCAAAATGAACAAAGCTGTTTATTAGAGGTAATCAATTGATCAATACATAAATATAATACAATAAGTTTAATTTCCTTACCTTATTAGTATTGCAAGGACAAAAAAAAAATACAACTATAAGGTCGCTATTTGACTTTCCCCCCCCTAGCAAAAAATCCTGTATCAAACCCTGCACATGCTGACAATGTTTCGTAGGCCCCTTTTATTTTATTTCTTTATTTCTTTATTTATTTTTTCCTTCCTATTTCAGTACACCACCTACCTACTACCACTAGTGAAAAGTATTGGCAGACAGTAAGTATATATAAAAGATAAAAGAGTAAAACTACCATCATCTCAATCTGTGGCTCCACCATGGCCAGCCAGGCAATACAACAATAAATAGAGCAAAATAAAACACCAAATAGGCTATTTTAACAAACATACCCCCCCACTGCGCCACTGCTAGAGCTGCTGCTGCCCAGACCACTGCTGGAGTCACCACCAACGCCTGACTTCCCACCAGTGCCACTATCGCAGCTGCTTCTGGCCACAGAGTGTGCCCTGGCCTCCTCCACCAGCGCTTTGACCCTGCTCTCAAAGTCACAAGCTACAATTGCCCCCGAGGTACTGGCAACTGAGGAAGTACCAGAAGTGGAAGCACCAGTACCAGCAGCAGAGGGCTCACACACTCTCCTTTTCTTGGAAATGGGCTCTTTCTCCATGATCACAATCTGAAAATCTTTCGTTCCGCAACTTTTCTCTTCCCCGCTAGTATATTCTAATTATTCACCTCCCACACGTGGGGAGCCCTGTGCGCATGACCCCGCCAGACACTCCCCTCCTACCTAACCAACCGTTGCTGCTGGTACTCCGCCTGGTATTAACCCCGCCTAGTCTGCTACTAAGCTGTCATTAACATTCATACCTGAGATGAAATCGAGTTCCATTGAACACTTTCTTTCCAGTCTAGGACCGAAGAATCATAATCACTACCAAAGATATTAATAAGTTGGACAGTGGCGGTATGTGAGAGACAAAGACAAATTTTCTGTAGTCGCTGAAATACCTAATGAAATTGAATGCAGCCTCAAAATTGTTTCATTGCTTAAGTGAATAACTTACTAGTTTACTGGCATGTCCAACGTACAATATAAGTGAAATAATTCTTTGAATGAGACATGCTGGAGGTCTACGATGTTTACACAGAATGGATACCACTACAACCACTATATATTCTGTATTTCGTCTTGGTTTTGCAGTTTTCAAGCAGGACATCAAAAATATAGAAGGGTTGGTGCTTTGCTTCTTAATTCACTATGTAATGATGTTTCCACATTCTTGAAATTTTGGACAGACATTACAGACTTATCCCTCATAATGGAATTGAAATTATCAGAGCAAATGGCAGCTATTTCACTTCGAAGAACCTGTCCTACAACATTAACAACTGCATGTTTGGTGGCTTGGTTTTTTTTCACACACTGAATTGCAAAAGATGTGTAACTCCTTCTCACTAGAGGCCTGCAAATTTTTCTTCTGTTGGGTGTAACAGTGTACACTTTTGGATCCCTCAAGTAGTGAATCTTTGCCTATAAATTAATGTTTATTATTGTAAATAAATCAATTATAATAACATAAGAACTTACTGTCAGAGCTGGAGATGTTGACTGATTGCTAGTCTCCAAGGATTGATATGCACCACTTCGCTCAGCATGTAAGGTCTCCAAGGATTGTGACGGACCACTTGGTACGGCATGTAAGGTCTCTAAGGATTGAGACGGACTACTTGGCTCAGCTTGCAAGGTCTGGCTTCCTGTGTCTGTACTTAAGGGTGTACTACCTAATTCCATACTCTGCAACTGTTGGCCGGTTTCAGTTTCATGAGATCCAGGCTGACAGCATAGTGTGCTCGTGGATGCTTCTGGAGCTTCAGATTGAGTGGTTAATCGGGATATATGTAAGATAGCCCCAGAGAAATTGTTGCTCAGTTGTTTGTGCAATTGGTGATATTTTTCTATCAGCCCCACACAACTTCTACAAATGATCCTGTATTCAGACTTCCAGTGTCTACTCCACTATCTGCAGCAACTGCCAGAGAAGATAAAGTTTTCAAATATAAACTTAAGCTGGGGCTTGACAGCAGGCGCCTACGCTTCTTGTTTTCACCGCTATCCAACAATTTTCCACAGCCAAAACAGTTCTGGTAACCATTTTTCTTCTTGCAGTCAACTGGTAATTATTCAATTTAAACCTTCCGGCCAACGCAGGAAGTAAACAAACACACTAATTGCATTCCAGCAGAACGAAACGATGTATGCACGTTTTCCTTCTCCCGCGCTAGCTGTTGGTAAAGGGTCTGGCTCACGAGACTAGTTGACGGCGTGGTGGTCAGTCACATGAGATTGTGGTTTTGATTAAATGATATTCATGTGTACTGGTCAGGCCACACACTTTACATTTCTATTTCATAGTTCTTCATCCAGAAGGTTATTCGCATGGGTAATTCCTACAGCAGTGTCCTCCCTCACCCCCCACTTTTGAATAAGGAAGCTAAGCTCCCCCCAAAAGAGAAAATTATTAATACTTTCTGGAACAAATATTTGCACCACTATACATTTTTTTACTTACTCCTGCCCATTTGTATTGTTAGCTATAGCTTCCGTATTCACAATATGAGATTGTGATCCACTACAGAAGACATCACACATCACTCACTAAGTTTGAATAGTATTGAACTCAAGGATTTTCACTCCAATAATTTTAAACATCTAGTGATGTCATGACTAGTAGAGTTGGAACTGGCTAGTGCAATTAAGTATCTACACAAGGGTTGTTGAGGCCACTCTAAACAAATTCAGCAGAATGACCAGCTTCTTCCACTTTGTACAATGCCTAAAATTTAATTGCAAATGTAATGATGTCTACAATAGATATCTTAAAAATGAACGGAAAGCTTATATAGTTAAGAAAACAACAACAATAAATATAATATATAGCTATTATGATAACGCATAATAACTAAATCTAGCAAATGGTGATGATAATGATCATAATGATAACAATTGCTAATAGTATAATTAAAATATAGAAATAATTTTATATTGATAAATAATATTGAGTAACTATGAAATATTAAATTTCCAAAACAGGATCTGTGTAAGATTGTGATGGTGGGAGGGAAAAAAATTCTGTACTTATGAGGAAAAAACCCATCAAAACATAATATATCGCGCAATGTTTGCAATAATCGTTAACATCTTATCAGCACGAACAGATGACTTCAGTCTCATAGCTATAATCTCATCAGACTAGCTCCGTCCTAAAGGAAGTCGATGGAATGTCTCTAATGCCTCCATCTCTTCCTGCTCCCAGCATACTCCAACTCCACCCATCCAGTCACGTGACCCTTCCTGTAGCTGAGGCTTCCCTTCTTCCATGGCCTTGAGCCTCTCAATGGCCGCCCACGCAATCATGACTCCATTGTCAGTGCAGAGTTCAGGACTGGGGATGTGGAGGTCAAAATCGAACAGCTTGACTGCCTCTGAAAGTCGACTACGGAGGTTGTGGTTGGAGGATACACCGCCTGATACTACCTGAAAAATTAGCAACAAATGTCTGTAGTAACATAGTGTGTATCGGTTGGCAAAAGTTTCAATACAATTGGCACTGTATAGCTGTGGGGGTCGTCATCAGGGTCTTATGCCTTTGTCGATCCTCGCACAGGTAAGAGCCCAGGCCATTATTACTCTGGGTCCTACAGGAATAGATTAATAAGGTACGCTGCCACCAGAGTAAGTGTGGCGAGTGCTGCGCGTAGGTAACTAGTTATGTTTTAATAAAATTAGTTACAATACACGACAACACAAGAAGACAGAAAATGATGGTTACGTCAAGTCTAACTTACACACGAACTGCCAATGACCTGCACGCACATGCTTAAGTACACACACACACACAACCAACCAATCAGATCTTGTGCATGTGGCTAGTCCACGTGCACAAGTGTACACCCCAAATACTTAAAACTCAAAATCACGCACATTACAAATCAAATCCAATAAACGCACAATACGGAAATAAATGAATACATACAAAAACTGTTCTCTTCTTTCACTTCTCTCTTCTTTCTTCTCCTCTAGTCTGTTCTCTTCTCTGCTCTCACGGCTTCCCTTTCCCCACAATAGCAGATCAATATACAAAGTGGTGAAGGAAGGCGGAGGGGATGTGATTGGTTCAAATGAATGTGTTATTGTTTAAATGCTTTTTCATGTGACAAATAACCTCTTCTGAGTGTGCCACAGAATAATGGGGAAACTCCAGCTCTCCAAGTCCATCCATCCAGTCACGTGACCCTTCCTGTAGCTGAGGCAACCCTTCTTCCATGGCCTTGAGCCTCTCAATGGCCGCCCACGCTATCATGACTCCATTGTCAGTGCAGAGTTCAGGACTGGGGGTGTGGAGGTCAAAATCGAACAGCTTGACGGCCTCTGAAAGTCGATTACGGAGGTTGCGGTTGGAGGATACACCGCCTGATACTACCTGAAAAATTAGCAACAAATGTCTGCAGTAACATGGTGTGTATCAGTGGGCAAACGTTTTAATACAGTTTGCGTTGTATTGCTAAATCAATATATCAATGACTAGCTACACAGTGGTGAAGGAAGACGTTTCAAGGAGAGGGTGTGGTTGGTTCACGAATGTGTTATTATTGTTTAAAGATTTTTCATGTGACAAATAACCTCTTCAGAATGTGCCACAAAATAATGGGGAAACTCCAGCTCTCCAAATGCCACTGCTACCACTTCAAATTACATGCAAAGACTCATCCAACACTGGCAGCTTTTAATGATAACCTACAGTACCCTCATCAGATGAGTCAGTTCAGGTATCTTCATCCTACAGTACAAGAGAGCTCTTTGTGTGCGCACCAACAAGTGGTCTGTAACTACCTTCTGAATCGCTGCTGCCAGGTCCTCACACATTGGTATGGGCGTGGTCTCGTCCCAACCCACTATAATGCAGGAGTGTAATGATGAAGTGTACAGTTTTAGAAATACAATTAATTTAATTCACAATTTCTTTCTCAGCCTTCTTTTACTCATTAGATGCATTCTCTCTCTTTCACAGGCTTTTTTAAACAATACAGAATTAAAAATATTTGGTCGCCACCGGGAATTGAATAATAAGAAACTTAAGAGAAATTTCGTTAGTCTGTTCAGAGTGAGACTATAGCATAGCAGTACCCCTTAACAGTAAAAATACAGAATTAGAGTGTTTGTTCGCCGGGTAGTTGTCGTAGCTCAGCAGCAGAGTGTTTGTGCACTATACAAGCAGCTGGGTATTGTTTAAAAAAGCCTGTGAAAGAGAGAGAATACATCCAATTAATTTAATGTTGGTCACCTGAAATTAATGCAATTCGTAGAAATCACTTCCGCCCTGTAACATGAAATGACTATTTTAACTGTCTATTATGAGAAATGACCAGTTGTGACTTACAGTTCTTCTGAGAGTCACATATGTGATGCTTGGCTCCCCTAAAGAAATAGAGAAGTTACAGTTCATTCTACGTGCCCACAACATAAAGAAAGAAAAAAAACTTTTTAGACATCTAAACAAAATACATGAACTTAACGACAAATTCTGCTAAACTCTAACTTGTCCTTAAGCTAACACTCAGTTATATCATTCAGAATATTAGTAAACATTGGAAGAAACTTACATTTGAATAGCATATACTTAGACTGAGCAATTATACATCATTAAATAATATTTTACCTCAGTCTTGAAATAGTAGGATTTGATAAGAGCTACAATTATCTCCTTTATAATATTATATGCGTTACATTTTCACTGCTGTATTGCAGCATGCTATCTAGATTACTAAACCTAGATAATGACTAGAAATATGCTGACAATGCATATCTTACACGCTGCTTAAAATTCCTTTGGACATTACGCTGACATTTTCAAATTTTCCTTTCTTTGCTACTTTCTCAATTGCCACACCCCCAGGTACTGCGGCACAATCCGGGTGACGATCAAGCTGCATTATTCGAGCACATTTGTCCAGTACCATTCCCGGGCTATCGTCAAGGCAAGTACCCAGGACTGTGAACTTGTGCACATGCTCAGCAATGGCCAGTATGCAGTGACCTCCAGAGCACAGCAAGACCAGGTGTGGTAACGGAATTCTAAGGAAAGAATCCCTGAGTTAAAGATCAAGCAAGCTCTATACATATATAGTGGAGACGTTTCGGTCTGTGGACCTTTTCAGTCAAACTGAGAAAGCACAACAGGGTGATTGTATGATATATACACCTGAAGAAGGTGTACTGCCTCCATGCTGGTGTAGTTGATATTGAATACAGTGGTGTAGGAAGATGTTTCTGTATGGGGGGGGGGGCTCCATAACAAAGAAATCAGGGCATGTGTTTTGTGGTGAGTGTTCATGTGAGAAATCACCTCTTCCTAGGGCAGTTTTGGGTTATTATTATGTCTTTAATTTACTATACCTATGTGTATTCAGTTATAATTGCTTAGATGATGCTTTTTATAATTAATCAATCTTTTATTAATATTTATAATAATTGTGAAGTGATGAGTGAAATACATTTTTTTTAAAGAGAGAAAACACATTTTATTATTACATCTTTCCAAAATAGTTAAGTCTTCTGGTGTTCACAGAAATGAACTCTTTAGCTATTTGGGAGAGATCTAAATCTTCAGTTCTGGTTGGATGAATATATAAAATAAACAGTTTGTTCAGTCTTGACTGAGTCATTGAATTTCTCAAAAATGTATTTATTCTTTTCAAGGATGAGAACGATCGTTCAGCTGTTGCAGTGGTCACTGGAAATGTGAAATAGAGTTTCAAAACTTTGTGTACTTCCCCAAGCATTCTTTTAAACATTTCACTTTGACTCATGCCTTCAGCTATTGTTCTAACATTAGTTACAGACTTAATAGGATGATTCTGAAAGGCATTCTTTATCATTATCTGTAATCATATGCAACTGAATAGCAAATTTCTCCATGTCTATGTCACACTCCAAGTATGCAAGTAAGGACTGCTCGGGCTTCAATACCTCTCTATTAGCTGCTTTTAGTAATAGATTCTCTAAGGACTGCATGATTCGAAAGTCTGCTTGATCAAATCTACTTTCAATTTCTCCATAAACTAACTCTAGCACCTCAAAATAAATGTGCCTATATTTATCTCTAGGTACTTGATAGTTATGTGGATGCTCTCCGTCATCTAATCTTCTAGGTATTTTACGATACCTTGGAAGACAAGGTTTTTCAGTCAATCCAACACACTGTTCAAGAACATCAGCATAAAATGCATCAAATTTGGACTCTGCACGCACTGACTTACAATGAGAAACTAAAAGGTTTGCTCCTCGAGTGGCTTCCTGGATTGTGGTATCTTTGGCTTGAAGATTACTAGAAAATCTTTCTGATGCACTGAAAATGAAATATGACAATTTCAGCCCAAAGAAAATATCAAAACATTCCATTTTCATCATAAAACCTTTAGCCTTTGCAGCATACTCATCATTTCCTTTGCTCACTTCATCTAGAGTCTAAAGAAGTGATTTATAATTCAGTAATACACTATAGATAGACGTATTTCTAACTTTCCATCTTGTTGGGCACAGACTTCTTAGTGATGGTGGAACAATTTCACTGCTCATTGCTATATCAGTTCTAACACTTTCAAACAGGGTAAGTCTTTTTAGTGAATATTTGATAAGTTGGAGCAGTTCGTATAAAATACCCATGGTGGTTCTTATCAACTCGCAATTTTTAGCAGCACTCTGGATGCTTAAATTAAGACTATGTGCCAAGCAGTGAACATATAATGCACGACTCTCTTCTTTCTTTACTAATGCTTGTACCCCACATCTCACACCACTCATGTTTGCTGCTCCATCAACAGCTTGACCTCTGCATTGTCCCAATGAAAGTGAGCACCTAATAATAACATCTTTAAGCAAACCAAAAATGGTTGCTGCTTTAGTATCAAACAGTTGAACCAAACCGAGACACTCCTCATAGATTTGATAGTTGTCGTCGGTCCATCTGATAGACAATGACATTTGTTTCATTTCTAGAAATGTCAGTGGCTTCATCAGCAATAATAGAAAACCAGGAACTACTCTGAATATCTGACACTATACTTCTAAGCACAGTATTACCCATCAGAGCTAATATTTCATTAACAATTTCAGGTGAGGTGTACTCCTTGCGGCGATAAATCCAAGTTTTCATCTCTGGGCAGTCTTCAGCTCGAAGTAAAAGAAGCTTATATAAATTACTATCTAAAGAAGCAAGATCTTCATGACATCCACGCAATGGCCTGCCCTAATACAGCTTCCTTATATGCATATCACTTCTTTCATGTTCCAGGAATTTCTCCAAAGCTTTTTTCCAATTACAAAATCCATCCTATACAAAACAATTTAATTGACGTTTAGAAAAAGTGAGGAGACCTATTTTCCTTGAAAGTCTCATAACTATGAATGAAACACTTACCATTACTTGCAGCACTATTTCTCCGTGAATGTATGAATGTGTAACTTGCATCCGATTATGATGCAATAGTAGCTACTAGTTATCAATCAAAATTTAGATTGTGCCCAAAATTATGGGGGGGGGGGGGCTCCAGCCCCCTGAGCTCCCCTTCCTACGCCACTGGAATAGGAGATCTCACATGCGTACTGTAGTTAGGTAGAATATAGAGTGTTGAATTTGTTATGTCATTGTATGGGTGAACTCAAGTTGTGGTACTAGGTGGAGTAATGATGTGTGTGTTAAAATTGTTTTAGATTCTGCAATGAACTTTAAGCGGATTCTGTTTCGAGATCACAGTTAAACGTTGTTCCAGTTAGATGTGCTTGTGTTTGCAGTGGTGGATCTCATCTCTAGGAATTATGTATTAGCAGCCATCATCACATTCATTGTAACCTGGGTGAGTGCAACTGATTAGGTAGTCATAGATTACATATGCTTTATGATTTATTATATTTACACTCGCCAATAAAGATATTAGTTTTTGCTAATGACATGGCAATAATGAATTGCCAATTTTCATTTAATATAGACCTATGGCCCCAATTTTGACTTCCGATTGATTTTCCCCCCTAGATTGACACTTCTGTGTATGCGTAGAATATTAACTCACTAAGGCTATACTATTGTAGGCAAACTCCAGTTGTCAAATGTAATTTTTTCCACTGTTTACTATTGTATAATAGTACATCAGTACCAGCTAGTATTTGTGTCACCCAATCATTCAAGAAAAAATATTTGAAAACTTCAAACTGCCATAATGTATGACAGCATGTGCAACTTTGAATATTGCTGTAATCGGCGAGTGAGCGTAGCGAGCGAGACACTTACAGGGGTAAAAATGAAAAAATCGGGGATGTTTGTTTATTTATTTATTTGTATATATGTTTGGACGTACGTATGTCATTTTGTACTTTGACCCTCGCGTTTTTGTGCTAGTTATGTGGTCGACCCCGTCCCAAATTGCACTAAACAGAATCCTCTGGTTTATCGATCAGTACCCGTATCACCCTAGAAATTGAATTGTTTACCGTTTTGAATTCTTTTGCGGGTGCAGTTAAAACTTGAAAACTTAAGGGATTTCCATTTCTATTCGAGTTAGTGGCGGTGGTAAGTCAATGCGCTCTTTGTCATGGTTATAAGCCGTGCGCAACAGTATTTACTTGAAAATACATTGTCCACTAGACTACCGCTAAGGTAAGTCTGTGTAGGTGCATGTCCAGTTGTGTCAAAGCATTGTGTGTTACAACCACTACTTAGCTAAACAATATCACAAAGAAAACTTTAAAATAACGTGTATTGTTTTGTTGTTGTTTTTTCCCTTCAATTCAAGCAGTTGCAGAGAGTTGTTACTATGGCACTGAAATCCCTTTACCGTGTATGCGAAATTAAAAAACTGGACCTTATTTTCTGTAGCTTCAGTGTTAGAAGCCAAAATCATTCATATAAAAATAGTATAGTCTTTAGGCTCGCTCGCCATTTGTGCTCAAGCACATCACTAGTATAAGGTGATAAGATTGTTGCAGATGGTTCATTTGATTTTCTGTCTCTATGTGCATTCAGTCATTGGATTACATCAGAGACGCCTTCGGGAGAAGAAATTTAGCCAGAAAGACTTTAGTGGACAATAGATTCCTTATTTAGTTGAATTACATAACTCTTCTTTTTAACTAAATGTTAAAATTGTAAGATCATTTTTATTATTTTTTTAAATTATAATAATAATTTTTTTTTTGTTTGCTTGGGGGCGGGAGGGGGGGGGGGGGGGGGGGAGAGTTGGGCATATACAAAGACTACAGTTTCCATGATCAACAATTGTTGTATGATTTATTCTATACTTTGCAGTGGTAAGGTATTGTAAACTGCAAGATTTCATAATACTTGTCTGCCTGAGTTACTTTTCTCTATTTTGGTGATTGTATTCAAAATTCTGTTTTTATATCCCCAGCTTTATTGATATGGCGATCTGTTTGTACTTTAATCACTAGCAAATGGAAAGAAGTTATTTTACTGTGCAGAAATTATCTAGGCACTTAGTCTAATAAATCCGGGTTATTTGTTTTTTCTTTGAGATAATGTAAAAACACTGATGATATGTAAAATGACACTACAGTATAATCATATGATAGATATTCAGTAGCGAACATACTAACTAGTCATGCTTATCTTGTAGCTACTCATGAACTCCCTGAACTGGTTATCTCAATAATGACGACTCACAAAGCACAAAGATTATGCCACACACCCCATATTTGATGTTTGTAATTAACAGGAATTCACCATGGGAACAACTGTTACTGCCACACACCCAAGTTCCTTCAAACTCCTTCCACTCTGCTAAAAACCTTTTTGTAACAACTTCATTATCTTTGTGGTATCTATATATATCACGAGTTCTGATAAGTTTTGTGTTTTCACAGCTAAAATGGCACAATAATTTACAGTGATTGCTGAAAATTCAGACTGATAAGTAAGTGGTAGTGAACATATTCATTACCTCATTGTCTGAACACTTGCCAACAAAGCATATACATTCATTTTGATTTTCAACCTACCTTAGAGTATGTGGTTCAATTCTACACATTCTCACTACATATTAGGCAATACCTTGGCTCATTAATTCATAGTAACATTTAGATTCAAATACTTTTCTTGCAGCACTGTCTCTCTCCAGACAAGACTATAACTAAGTACACAAAAAGTGCAACATTTAAGAATCAGTACTTTTTTACTCTTCACTCCCTTTCTATGTTTGACCTTTATTATGACGTTCTTATCTCTCTTGGCTTTCTTGGCCAGTTCTCTGACATATACTCTAATCCTGACAGGATAGCATCCCAGGACCAACTTGTACTTTTACACCCTTAAGTTCTTCCAAATTTCTCCCACTCTCTTTAAGAGTTTTTTCAGTGACAGCTTCAATTATCTTTGTGGTATTTGTGAAGGAGGAAAAACATTTACAGTGACATTACTAATGAAAACATTGGTTTTAATAGTTTCATATTACAAAAAAAAAAAATACATACATCAATGCAACAAAAATACGTGTCCATAGATAAGTCTGTAGCTAAATTATATGAAAACAATTCAGGACAAGGTGTAGTTCTTAATAATAATAAAATAAAATAAATGAACAAGTCATAGTAAAAAAATTTATATAAAAGACAACAAAATTAAAATAATATTACTTGAATTACATGCTTGCTATAGAATGTAAAATACTAATTCAATATGTGAATGACCAGTCAAAAACACTGAACTCGATTATTAGAATTATCAGACACATACACAAAACCATCTTGATCGACACACACATCATTTGGATAACTGAGATATCCAACTTGTTTGCCTTCTTGACCAAATGAAGTGACAAACTCTCCTGCAGTAGTAAACACAGCCACACAATGGTGGTCCCTGTCTGTAACATAAACAAAGTGACCTGAGACACATATACCACAAGTTGATGTGAGTTTTGTGGCTTCTTTAATGTCGCAGCTAAAGCGACGCAAAAATCGACCGTCGTTGCTGAAAATTCGGACACACGAGTAAGTGGCATCAGTAACATAAAGATTTCCATGAATGTCTGCAGATATGCCATAAAATCTCCCCATATTGGGATGTTCAATGCGTCGAACGTACTGGAGGTCTTTTGTGTATACGGTGATAGTGCCTATTTTTTTATGTTCACACACCATCACTTCATCTCCTACCACTGCTATTCCCCAGTGGCCTGCTTTTACCTGTTTTGCTGTATTAGTCTGAACATTGCCTCCTGTCTTATCACACCGCAGTATTGTACTGTCATCACAACTTGTGCAGTAAATGTTATTTTGGAGATCAGTTGACACAAACTGAAAACCTGCCAGTTTAGTTGCAGACAGCTTCACAAGATTAATGATTTCATCCCCATCTAACTTGATGATCGTGTTACCTGTGGCAACTATTATTTGATTCACTGAGTTAATAGTAATGCCACGTGGAACACCTGTGTTACGCCATACCTTCACAGGGTGGCCTAACATAGTAGGGGAAATGGAGACAAATACAGAATAGGGGCTTCCCGACACTTGCTCTTTATTTACTGACACTGTTAGCTCATGACGCCCACGCACAATTGGCTGGTATTGGATACGGTATTCTCCAGGTTGTAATTGTTTAACAATACACTTGATCTCAGATTTATTGTAGAGAGACTTCAATATTCCGACTACTGCAACTTTACGTCTAGTTGTCTTGTTGTTAGGGAGTCTAGCAGTCAACAATACCTCAGCTGTTTTACCCACCTCTGCTGTCTTCACACCCTCTCCTTCCACTGTGCAGGCACCTGGGTCTACAGAGGAGTAAATATACTTAGCCTTGGTCTGGCAGAAGTCCTGCAAGGTCTTGCTGCCTATTACCTCTACCCCCATGTTTGCCTCCTCCACTGGTTCTAAGCTCAGCCCTGACTTGCTGTGCTCTTCTATGTCTACCTGGATTCTGTTGTCTATCTCAGTGAGCATGCTCATTACCTCATTGTCTGAACACTTGCCTACGAATCTCTCTGTGTAGTCTACAATGCTGTGAAGCTCGGCAGTAGCCAGAGACAAATTCTTTTCTTGAGCTACTAGCTTGGCAACTTTCTTTTTAACTGCTTGAGAATTTTCTTGCAAGAGTTCATTCTTGCGTTTTTCGAGAATCTCTGCGAGTTCAGCAAAAGACGTTAGAATAGTGTTAGAAACTAAAATTCCTTGCTCCTCAACTTCCTGCATGGAGGCTTGCACAGCTTTCACTGCTCGTGATAAATTTGAAACTTTTTCTTTGATAGGCTCCACCTTGCTTAAAAGAGTTTTTCTGGTGTTAAGAGCTGCTACTTTGCTGAATTCAAAGTTGTGGTCTCCGTGGATCTTGGCTGTGCAATGGTGGCAGATGAGAGTGGCACAATCGAAGCAGTAGATGATGAGTGGCTCCTCGTGAGTGGGACACTTCTTAGTGGGAGGTTCTTCCACAGTGATCTCTCTTACTCGTCCTTGCTTGAGATCTTCTAGAGTATCTACTTCATGAGAGGCAAAGGGTTTCCACTTTTTGTGCTGCTTGATGCATTCCTTGCAGATAAACACAGCACACTGGCGACAGAATGCTTCAGCTTTGTCTTCAGAGTCAGTGCATCCTTCACACTTGACCTCTACCTTGCCATGGACTCGCTCAACTGTAGAATACATGGACTGCATGCGGTAGACAAAGAAAGCTGTCTTCAATCCGTCAACACCATCTTCAGGGAGAGTGGTCTCTTTGCGACACTCGGGACAAGAGAAGGGCCTTTGAGAGGCTGTCCTGTGGGCCAGTTGGAGGATGCACTTCTTGCAGTAGTAGTGGAGACAAGGGAGGAGCTTAGGCTCTGTGTAGCGTTCCTGGCAGACAGCACAGGTGATATCTCTCTCCAGGTCTTCCAGACTCTTCTTCTCATGTCTTATACATTCTGCCATGGTGGGAAACGATCTTTTTTCAATTAACACAACTCAAAGTGAAGAAAAATGTATTACTCTAAGAGTCTCGGGTGTGGTGGCAACTTAGCTGTTGAAGGCGTGGTGGTCAGTCACATGAGATTGTGGGTTTGATTTAATGATATTCATATGTACTGGTCAGACCACATTCTATTATTCATAGGTCTTCATCCAGAAGGTTATTCGCATGGGTAATTCGTACAGCAGTGCCTCCCCCCCCCCTACCCCCTCACCCCCCACTTTTGACAAAGAAGCTAAGCTCCCCCCAAAAGAGAAAATTATTTATACTTTCTGGAACAAATAATATTTGCACCACTAAAATTATTTTACTTACTCTTGCCCATCTGTATTGTTAGCTATAGCTTCTGTTATTCACAATAATGAGATTGTGATCACAACCAGAAGACATCACATCACTCACTAATACAGTTTGAATAAGTATTGAACTTAAGGATTTTCACTCCAATAATTTTAAACATCTAGTGATGTGATGACTAGAATTGTTGGAACTGGCTAATGCAATTAGACGTGAAAGTATGTAGCTACACAAGAGTAGTTGAGGCAGCTCTAAACAAATTCAACAGAATGACCAGCTTCTTCCACTTTGTACAATGCCTAAAAGTTAATTGCAAATGTAATGATGTCTATAAGAGATACTTTAAACATGAACGGAAAGCTTATATAGTTTTAAAAAATTTTCTTCCTCCCTATTAAAATAAGGTAGTTAATAAACAAAAGTATATAGCTAGCTATAGAATAATGCATAATAACTAAATCTAGCAAATGGTGATGATAATGATCATAATGATAACAATTGCTAATAGTATTTATAATTAAAATATAGAAATAATCTTTATATTGATAATTATATTGAGTAACTATGAAATATACAATTTCAAAAACTGCATCTGTGTAAAATTGTGATGATGGGAGGGAAAAAAATTCTGTACTTATGAGGAAAAACCATCAAAACATAATATATCGCGCAATGTTTGCAATAATCGTTAACATCTTATCAGCACGAACAGATGACTTCAGTCTCATAGCTGTAATCTCATCAGACAAGCTCCGTCCTAAAGGAAGTCGATGGAATGTCTCTAATGCCTCCATCTCTTCCTGCTCCCAGCACACTCCAACTCCACCCATCCAGTCACGTGACCCTTCCTGTAGCTGAGGCAGCCCTTCTTCCATGGCCTTGAGCCTCTCAATGGCCGCCCACGCTATCATGACTCCATTGTCAGTGCAGAGTTCAGGACTGGGGATGTGGAGGTCAAAATCGAACAGCTTGTCGGCCTCTGAAAGTCGACTGCGGAGGTTGTGGTTGGAGGATACACCGCCTGATACTACCTGGAAAATTAGCAACAAATGTCTATAGTAACATGGTGTGTATCGGTGGGTAAAAGTCATAACACAATTGACACTATATAGCTAGATCAATATATCATACCGACTAACAACCGTTTTCGAATGCAGATATTTTGATATGAATTGGGAGCGGCTTCAATTCAAAGAATGTGTTTCTAATCGGTTGAAGGTGTTTATGTAAAATCCTTCCCTCTATATATTGTGTCCAAAATAAGTGGACTTTCGTGCCTCTCTCTCACTTCTCCCCCCGCTCCCTCCCCCCCCCCCTCCCCCCAATGCCAATGCTACACTTTATAATAGCTATAATATGTTAAGATTTATCAAACACTGACACACTGACAGCTGATATGTATAACCTACAGTACCCTCACCAGATGAGTCAGTTCAGGTCTCTTCATCCTGCAGTACAAGAGAGCTCTTTGTGTGCGCACCAACAAGTGGTCCATAACTACCTTCTGAATCGCTGCCGCCAGGTCCTCACACATTGGTATGGGCGTGGTCTCGTCCCATCCCACTACAACGCAGGAGTGTAATGATGAAGTGTACAGTTTTAGAAATACAATAAATTTAATGTTGGTCACCTGAAATTAATAAAACTCATAGAAATCACTTCCGCCCTGTAACATGCAACGACTGTTTTAACTGTCTATTATGAGAATAAAGCCTTCAATCTACATCTCACCTATGAAAATGACCAGTGGTGACTTACAGTTCTTTTGAGAGTCACATATATGATGCATGGCTCCCCTCAAGCCAGAAAAAGAGAAGTTACAGTCCATTCTACATGCCCACAACATAAAGAAAATAATAAAAGCTTCTAAACAAAATAAATGGACTTATTTAGCTACTCAGTTACATCATTCAGAATTATTAGTACACATTGGAAGAAACTTACATTTGAATAGCATATACTTAGACTGAACAATTATAAATCATTAAACAATATTTTACCTCAGCCTTGAAATAGTAGGATTTGATAAGAACTGCAATTACCTCCTTTATAATATTATATGCGTTACATTTTCACTGCTGTATTGTAGCATTCTATCTAGATTACTAAACTGAGATAATGACTATAAATATGCTGACAATGCATATCTTACACGCTGCTTAAAATTCCTTTGGACATTACGCTGACATTTTCAAATTTTCCTTTCTTTGCTATTCTCTCAATTGCCACACCCCCAGGTACTCCGGCACCGTCCGGGTGACGATCAAGCTGCATCATTCTAGCACATTTGTCCAGTACCATTCCCGGGCTGTCGTCAAGGCAAGTACCCAGGACTGTGAACTTGTGCACATGCTCAGCAATGGCCAGTATGCAGTGGCCTCCAGAGCACAGCAAGACCAGGTGTGGGAACGGAATTCTAAGGAAAGAATTGCGAGTTAAAGATCAAGGAAGCTCTACACGTACAGATTACACCAGACAACAACAACAAGCTTAGAGACATAGGTTTAGAGCTTCCAGTATGCTGGCTGTCTATGGTGCATGCAAATCACCCTTCATGATGTAATAAACAGTAGGCGTACCCTCCAGTTATCTTGCTGTTTATATTGTTTATTATACATGTATTACCATGGAGAGTTCGACCTCAGTTGACCCCTGAAGAAGACTTCGGCTAACATAATAACATTGGATCATAGAATGAGAAAATTTTACAATTATTATAAGGTATAAAAATACTTTATGAGACAAAATAGTGGAAAGAAAAAGACACAGTTCACATTACAAAATTCAAGAAAATTATATGCCCCCTACACACTAGCTGACAAATAATTGATCAGGCATAAATGCAGAGCTTTTGAGTTTTATACTTATTAAACTTTCACTCTCTCTAACAGACTGTGGCAATAATTGGATAAACTAACTGACTTAATTAAGATAGTATACGTCGTCTCTATCATTAAGTATATATTAGTAATATTTATAGTTGCATCAGTAGCTTTGAAAAATACGTGTGCATGTATATAGAAGTATTCTTATAACCAGTTAAAGCCTAGACATAGTGGGATGCTAAGAAAAAGCATATTATATCTATACAAGGATATGTGTTATGTGTGTTTGATGACTTAGCAAAACTAACATTTATAGTATATACCTGTGTGACAGTCTGGATGTGAGGGCGTGGCCCTCCATGTGATGAACAGGAATAAGAGGCTTACTACACACACGCACACAAACAAACATATGTATTAATTTCAATCTGCTGAATAGCCAGGTAATTCAACTTCACTAGGATAACACAATATAACAGACATAACATATATTTTAGAATAAAACATACCCCACCATCCACTTATACACATATTATAGTATATACAATATTTGTATGTGTATGAGTGTGCATGCAAGTTGTTCAATACACTATTAGAGAATTTTACATAGCATACTGATTTTGATAGAGATACTAAATTAAGACCATTCACAACTAACTCAGCTTTCTTGGCCAGTTCTCTGGCATACTCCAAACCGACATCGAGGCAGGAAATCATCCCAGGACCAACTGTTACTGCTACACCTCCAATTTCCTCCAAACTCCTCCCACTCTCTTCAAGAGCCTTCTTAGTGACAGCTTCAATATTATCTTGGTGGTACTTGCGAGCTACTCTCGGAATAACTCCTCCAGCTCTACACGGAACACCATTTTATACACGGCTACATCACAAACATTTCTTATAGTGTATGTACTCATACACACAAGAAGGAAGAATATGGAGGAGAAAACATTCACAAGTTAGGGGGTGAATTTGAAGGAGGAAAATATTAAAACTACACTATTGTATTCACAGTGACAGTTGTTACAAATTGTGTGTTAAATCTTTAAGTCACGTGAAATATAATTCCTAGCTCAAAACGTCAAAAAAATAATAAATAAATAAATAAATAAAGAGAAAAAAGAAAAATAGAGCTACAAAAAAATAACAAAACCAACGACAGAAACAGCCTCAGCAGTTTTAGCCGTGGTTCACAAGTAAATGAAGTGAACAACGTGTGCTGCTGATGTTCGCCTAAAAACCCACAGAGCATTTTTTCCTCTAAAATTAATTATTAATTAAATTATATGCATTATGATGTAATACAAAATTAAATTTAGAATACACTAGCATAAAATATTTAATATGCAAATGACAAGTCAGAAACATTGAATTCGACGATTGGAATCGTCAGCGACATATACAAAACCATCTCTATCTACACAGACATCAGCTGGATAATCAAAATGCCCATCTTTATCTCCTTCTTGACCGAACGAGGTGACAAACTCTCCTGCGGTGGTAAAAACAGCCACACAGTGGTGGTCCCAGTCTGTAACGTAGACATAGTCACCTGATACATAGATACCACGAATTTTTGTGAGTTTTGTGGCTTTTTTAGATCTACAATTAATGTGACGTAAGTATTTTTTGTCATTGCTATAAACTCGGATGCATGAGTTAGCAGCATCAGTAACATAAACATTTCCATGAACGTCACCAGATATGCCGTAAAATTCTCCCGCACTGGGAAAAGAAATACGTCGAACAACCCGGAGGTCTTTGTTGCAAACTGTAATAGAGCCTTTATGTTTATGTTCGCACACCATCACTTCATTTCCTACCACTGCTATTCCCCAGTATCCTGGATTTTTCCCCTGTGTCACCTCATGAAGCTGAACGTTGCCTCCTTCCTTGTCACACCGCAGTATTGTACTAGAGCCAGCACTCGTGCAGTAAATATTATCCTCAATATCGGTTGACGCCATCCGAAATTCCGCCATTTTAGTTGTAGAGGTCACCAGCATAATCTTCTGATCTCCATCCAACTTGATTATGCTGGAACCTGTGGCAACTAGCAATTGATTCTTTGAGTTAATGGAAACACTATGTGGAACACCTATATCACGCCACACCTTCACAGGGTGGCCTAACAGAGCAGGAGAGATGGAGACAAATACAGAAAACGGGCTTCCTAATACTTGCTGCTTGTCTACGGACACTATTAGCTCATGGCGTCCACGCACAACTGGCTGGTACCGGATACTATATTCTCCAGGTTTTAACTGCTCGATGTTACACTCGATGACGGATTTATCGTATAGTGACTTCAATATGCCAACTACAGCAGTTTTGCATCTAGCTGTCTTGTTGTTAGATAGTCTAGCAGTTAACAATACCTCAGCTGTTTTACCCACCTCTGCTATCTTCACACCCTCTCCTTCTACTGTGCAGGTACCTGGGTCTACAGAGGAGTAGATATACTTAGCCTTGGTCTGGCAGATGCCCTGTAAGGTCTTGTTACCTATTACCTCTACCCCCATGTTGGCTTCCTCCACTGGTTCTAATCTCAGCCCTGACTTACTATGCTCCTCTGTGTCTACCTGGATTCTATTGTCTATCTCAGTGAGCATGCTCATTACCTCATTGTCTGAACACTTGCCTACGAATCTCTCTGTGTAGTCTACAATGCTGTGAAGCTCTGCAGTCGCCAGAGACAAATTCTTTTCTTGAGCTACCAGCTTGGCAACTTTCTTTTGAACTGCTTGAGAATTTTCTTGTAAGAGTTCATTCTTGCGTTTTTCGAGAATCTCTGCGAGTTCAGCAAAAGACGTTAGAATAGTGTTAGAAACCAAAGTTCCTTGCTCCTCAACTTCCTGTATGGTGGCTTGTACAGCTTTCACTGCTTGTGACAAATTGGAAACTCTATCCTTGACAGGATTCATCTTGTTTAAAAGAGTTTTTCTTGTGTTTGGAGCTGCTACTTTGCTGAACTCAAAGTTGTGGTCTCTGTGGATCTTGGCTGTGCAATGGTGGCAGATGAGAGTGGCACAATCAAAGCAGTAGATGATGAGTGGCTCCTCGTGAGTGGGACACTTCTTTGTGGGAGGTTCTTCCACAGTGATCTCTCTAACTCGTCCTTGCTTGAGATCTTCCAGAGTATCTACTTCATGAGAGGAAAAGGCTTTCCACTTTTTGTGCTGCTTGACGCATTCCTTGCAGATAAACACAGCACACTGGCGACAGAATGCTTCAGCTTTGTCTTCAGAGTCAGTGCATCCTTCACACTTGACCTCTACCTTGCCATGGACTCGCTCAACTGTAGAATACATCGACTGCATGCGGTAGACAAAGAAAGCTGTCTTCAATCCATCCACACCTTCAACAGGGAGAGTTGTCTCTTTGTGACACTCAGGACAAGAGAAGGGCTTTTGAGAGACTGTCCTGTGGGCCAGTTGGAGAATGCACTTCTTGCAGTAGTAATGGAGACAAGGGAGGAGCTTAGGCTCCGTGTAGCGTTCCTGGCAGACAGCACAAGTGATATCTCTCTCCAAGTCTTCCAGAATCCTCTTCTCATGTCTTATACCTTCTGCCATAATGATGGGAACAAAGACTCAACATATGTACTTATTTTCTTTCTTCTAACTCAAGGACTGTATAGGGTGCGGTGACAACAGTTGAAGGTGTGGTGACAACAGTTGAAGGTGTGGTGGTTAGTCACATGAGATTGTGGGTTCTATTAACGATATTCATAGTAGTATGGGTTCTGTGAATACTAACATTCCAGTCCATCTTAATTACATGAATATCATTACATCACATTTTCTATTATTCCACTATCTCCCCAAGTAGTTAGTTGCCTTTCCAGTTGTGGAGCCGTTCGTCCCAAAGAGATACACAAGAGTTGCAATTGTCATTTATGTGTGTTTATTGTTTTGTATCTGTTTATGTTCTTGTGTAGTCTTCAGTCTGTGTTGTGTGGAATGTGTGTGTGAAATGTCAGAGTGCCATGTGCTCACTCACTGGGCATGCTTACACTAGTTTTTCTATATATCCCACACTGGGCTTGCCTTGGTTAATTATATACTGGCCTTGAGCAAGCCCACTTTCAGTTATTACTCAGTTTGTGTAACACTGCACTATTCTGTATAGTCTTCCCTAAGCAACCTTCCACCTTTACTCAGGGACTAGGAAGAGGGACCAGTTAAAGTGTTAGCGTTACAGATCAGTGCCTGCCCATTAAAGAGTAGTAACTCTGGTGGTAGCATACTGAACCCTTCAAAGTCCAGGAGCTTCTGCAATAGAGGGGAGTTTCCTGGGCTGACATTGTGATTCTGAGGCTGGCGTTTAAAGGGACCAACTTGCAGACCCACACCTGTCCTAATCGACACAATCAACTGAGTTTAAAAAAATATAGAATTACTTAATTAACAGTTTCACTTAGTGACAGTTGATTGACCTTGTGGTGCCACGCCTTACGCCTTATCAATATACGTCATAACTAATTGTTGATTTCTTTCCATATATCTTCTTTCACATTTATTCAACTAGCTACCGGCTACATTTGTTACCTGGTGCTGTATTTACTTCGTACAACTTAACATAACCATATTATACATACATACCACATAACTGCCACACAAACACTTATGAAGTCCACCCTATCTATTGGTCATTTTTTATCCAATCTATTTTATCGTTTCATGCATCTCTGTTTTACTGCCTTATGCCTCACTCACACTTTCTTACTAACCAAAATGTGGGTAGTTGGGAATACTTGGGATAGACACTGCAACAACTGGCGGCAGTTTACATTGTTGTTTTGTTATTTAAGAAGAATCTTTAGCACGACAAACCATTTTCATTTGGTTCCACAACAAACAGACATTTCTGAGTCAGTGTAGTCATATCATTGTTATTCAGTATAGATTTGTTAATCATATCTACAGCAATATGAAATTCCTTTTACAAATATAGCACTCACTGTCCCTCTCAATAAGGTCGTTTAATATCATATGTCAATGAATTTATTAAATAAAAAAGTATATGTAGATAGAAACTGTCATAGATTCAAACCATCCTGATCTGGCCGGGACACTCATGGTGTTTTTGCATCCGTCCGGGTGAATGCCTAACGGATGCTTTTGTCTCGATGAACTGAGCCTTTTAAAATAATGCTTAGTCAGCAAAATAACCTCGCGGTAATTTGATTGTTCATAGCTAAAGAGCTAGCCTTTTTTTCATGCAAGTGGGTGGCTAGGTTTGAGAATTACTGCCAGTTAAGCTTAGACTGGTTTGTAGCTAGCTATGAAGATAAGTGCAGTATGTGTATTGTAATTATTCAGTCATTCCATGGAAAAACTACGTAAGTACTAACTACACATATATTGGCAGTACTAGGTCATTTCCAATAACATTTAGTTGAGTTCTTCAAATATAATGTGCATTATGTGTAATAGAAATCTACATAATTTAATTCAAATTTGTAAATACAACCATGTCCCCATCACACCCTATCACATCTTAAGCCTGTCCCTATGAAGTAAGAAAAATGAAGAAAATATCCCTACTAACTGTTTATTTAGGTTGGAACTATAGCTGTATAGCTAACTAGCTAGATGCTTAAAAAATCAGTTAAAATAAATGGCTAAAAGTGGTCCTCTTATTGCATTACTTCATAATATTAGTTACCGCTACAACACTTACTGCTACAACACTTACTGCTTGTGTTCTTTGAGCTGAGAAGTCTTGGCTTGGCCTAGAACTCTACCAGTGACATCGACCACACCCACTGCAGTGTCATCACAGCTCGTTTCAATGCCTAGCACCGTCACAGGTTCATCGCGAAACTTTCCCATGCCTTGCTGCATTCGAGCCAGAACGGGAATGGGAGGCAGTCTTGAAAAACTTGGTTCCACTTTATCGGCTCCTTCAGTTCTGGGCTTCCTCTTTAATACCGATTTACCAACGCAGAGAAAAGTGAGATATTGAGTGTGAAATAACAAGTAAATTGGGCCATTAAGTTGAAGAAGTTATAGTTACTGTACACAGCAATAGTTTTATTGATTTGTTGTTACAAGATTTAATTGCGTGCCAATATAAGGGGGAAATAATCTAGTGCATTTAGACTGGACAATTTTGGAAATTTAGTTAAAAAAAGAGGGTAGGACAGGAAGACAAATGTGGGAGGGGGCAGGGGAGAGGAAGAAAGAACGACGAACATGCTATCTAGGAGCACAAATGTTATAGGTACTAATTAGAGCTAAGTTTTTTGTTTTCTGTCTTCACTCACCGTCCACACACTCCATTTTTTAGTTCTCTGTTCTTGAGGGTCATATTCCTCCACCCAGTGGAACAAGGGAACGGACACTGGAGGGCGTGGCTCCTCCTTGACTGTCTCACCCAGGCGATCCTCACAGACATTGTCAGCCAAACCACGAGTAGTAGTCACATGTCTGGCCAGGACAGCACGCATAGTAACAGGAATAATGATGCATGTCTAATAGACAGATACGCATGTAACACAATATAATATGATACATGTGTGGAGACATTTTACATCTGCAATCAGACTAAATGTATGCAATTAAATCATTTACATTATAAATATAACTCTGATGGTATGTAAAGCAATGTCTGCAGCTTAGCCCTACATTAAAAGGTACAGTGTGTGAGGCTAGAAGGTTGTGGGTTGTTCAAGCTCAGAGGCGAGAGCAATGGAGGCTATAACCTAGGGTTTCAAGCTTGATTCTCCGTGACAAACTGACTTCTTTACATACTATATCCCGTGAATACAAGAATTATCCTAGCTGCCATGAAAAACCAGAAATTTGGCAATCTCTCCACATTATTTTTTGCCATAGATTAATTTCAACAAAAATGTTATTAATGCAAACTAGTACATTTAAGCTTACAAAAACAATGTCTCAACATAGTACCAAAGAGATTATTAAATTTATAATTGACAGGTAATTGGCATGGTCTGATTGCCATCGACCACGTACAATGAGTGGGATTAGCATGTTCTATTAATTACTTCTTTATGCCGTGGAACTAGTTTCATGAAAGAGATGAGCAATAAAGATAATAACAATAGAGGAAAGGACTCCAGCAGTTCTGGAGCATATTGAGAAAATGTTGATCTAGCCTAATAGAATGAATACTGCTAGAGTGTGTAGAGTATGTGGTTAACGAAGAATGCATAAATACCTGCAATTGAAGTTTGTACAACGGCATTCCAACCTCCAAAGGTCTCTATATATTTACGAAAAAGTTCTTCTGCCGACCTTTACCTAGTGATTAGGTACGGTATCGACACCGCGACATTCTGTGTCAAGTTTTGGTTTACTTTTACATAAGCCTGGCTGGTTCTGGCTTGTGAGTTACTTTTAAGGGCTTCCAACTGTATGTAATGAAGATTATATTTACGAGTGGGAACAGGTCAAGCAATGAGATAGTACGATATCGCCAACAGGGCCCGGTAAATTAATCACACTTTACCTAATCACACTTTACCTAATCTCACTTTACCTAATCTCGCGTAGCCAGACCTTTCATTACCCTTTACCCGCTACATGGGTGTGCGGGTAAAGGGTCTGGCGACGTGACACTCCACTTTACCTTGGTTTATGATGGCATCAGGTCATAAGCAAGAACATAGACAAAACAAGAAAAACTTTTTTAATTTTTACAACTGTGTGGCTGTATGGAGGGTACTATTACTGCGACTTCATTCCAGTACCAGAATCAATGGAACTGAAGGATATCGGGATCTATTTCACCAAGTGTTGCATTCTTCCCTGTGCTATGGGCAGTTATGAACAAAAGAGGAACTACAGCAGCTTTTGATCCTTTGTCAGGAAATGAGCACCTCCTCATGGTTGAGAAAAACATATTGACTAACACAGTAGAACAGCATGCTATATTTGCTTGTCAGTATCACACTTGCAACTTATTTGGATCGTCAGGACAGATGAGACTCTTTCTTCTCTTTGCTTCAGTTTGGGTGATAGGAAGAGTCTTATTCAGCATCGGCTATCGTATTAATTTTAAATATCGAACTCTTGGAATGATGTGTAATATAGTCTCTACGTGCTACTTCTCTGGGTTAATCTGCTACTTTTTGTATTCTCGTGGACTTTGGTATGGTGTAGCTACCACCACTGTACATGGAAGCATCAATAATGTATGAAAATTTCTTTGTCTGGTGATTTTTTTCTTGTTCAGTCCATTGTTTATAGCGTGCTCATTGTATATATTTTGCGTTTGTGCTGCTGCGGTAAGTTAGCACAGCAGCTTCTTCATGAGTAAGATCTTACTTTCAATTTTTGAGTTTAATAAGGAAAGTTTATGTACCGCTGGGGAGAGGGGGGGGAATAGGGATGCAAATGCACTTTGCTATAAACAATGGTACATATTTTTAGGTACATATCATCACACATGCAAACAAACAAAAAGTAACCAAAGCAAAAACAACAGTTCAAAAAAAAAAAAAAAAAAAGAGTTGGCCATGTCCTCTATGAGGGTTGGTAACCTGTATGGCCACTAACTGGTGGTCCCCTCGAAAACAGCTGTTTTGTGGAGGTGGTGCAGTCGAAGACCTGCTGCCCAATGCACTTTACCCTGGACTTGCACAGGCGAACCCTTTACCGAAATTATTATGAGGGGGCGTGGCTATATTGACTCCGTAAAATCCTTTGCTATTCGAGCAATTCGCGGACTTCGTCTGGGTGGGCAGTTAGCATTCTCTTCCCTCCGACTCCACACCGCGTGGGGGAATAGTGCAACATTTTGAGGAGTGCAGCCTTCAACATGGCTCTTCTGGATTACTTGATGTATTGGCGGTATCTGCCTGCCCCAATTATCATGTGTATTTCTCTGGCTGAATTAGCAATTGTTATATTCCTTCTTTACTTTCTCTTCAACAAGCTGCGCCAAAGCTACTGGTTGCTACTGCCGTTCAGCTCTTCAAAGAACCCTTTTGCGAAGCGAAGCAAGTAAGTTGGGGTATAATTTTGTTATCGCACGACTTTCAGCGTTGAAAGACGGTTGGACCCTCAGCTTTAGATGCTTAGCAACTCGTAGAATAGAACTGCTGGGTAAAGCCTCATTAGTGAACTAATTGGATGAGTATGTTGATAGTAGTATTTTACATATCCACATAGTAATTCTTGTTATCAGTCATTAGGTGATAAGGTTAATTGTGTTGCACAGTTTTCAAGTAACATTTTCCTTCCCAAGAACTGCATGTTTTCAATAGATAGATTAGAGTTTAGCAATTCATAGTGGAGTCATTGGTTACCATGAGCTAAGAGAGATGCACTTGACTTGTATTTATTTGATTGTGGAGTGTCAGTGGGTCTTGCAATCTGTGAATGAAGGAGAAGAAACGATAGGTATGGATCACACTCACTATTTGGCTGTAAAATTCGACGATTTCTGATGACCTTGGAATGCGTAAAAGCAACACTTTGACCGAGATGTGGTAGTATCTGAAGCCTCAAGCGACGTTTCGAAGAAAGCCTACAAAGCTGTTTTCTAAGTTGGCTTCATATAGCTTTGCTTCCTACATGTCAAGAAATAGAGAGGAAAAAAATAGCATTAATAATACAAGTAGTTTTCTTCTAGATCTTCTCAGCATCAAATAAAAATGAATTATATACTTAGTATTTTTTGTTGTTGTTACTTCTGTAATTTAGGCATGAGTTTGTAAGTCCCCTATAGGAGGTACTATCCTTTAGTTAGAGGTAGACTCCAGATGTGATTTTCTAGTAGTAGAATAATTATTGTGAGCGCGGAACTCTAAAGAAGTGTAGACACTTAGCTCCCAGGCTTTAGCACAGAGGGAGGCCACCCTGGGATCTCTCACACCCCCAGTACGTTAGCTAAAGTTTATTCTCTATGAGTGGTAAGATTATGAAATCATGCATATGATAAAACACTGATCAGTACAGTGTGGAGTATACAGTCACCTATAGCATAGTTGCCAACTGTCCCGAAAGCTCCGGGACAGTCCCAGATTTATCTCTCAGTCACTGTTCCCGCAACGGAATTGTACTCTTTCTATTGTTTGTCCTGGAAATGATAAACTTTGTATCTGTTTACTATGCATGATATGCCAAACTACCGAATGCTTCCACTGTTCTAAAATTTGGAGTGTTTACTTGATTCTAGAATTGTTTTTTTGTTTTTTTGTTTTTGAATAGCTATATCGATTCAATCTGAAGAAAGTGACCGTGCAGACTTCGGCGACCACTTACCCATTGTCATGGGCTGCAGAAAATCACATTAATATAATCATTCTATCACGCATTGCTTCTTCATAATTGTTGAGATTTTGGGTGTGGTCTAGGGTGTGGTCTAGGGTTTGGCTTAATGTCCCGGAACTATGATTAGAAAACTTGGCAACTATGCTATAGTAGTAGTGGGGGTTCAAAATGGGTGTGGCCAAGTACACAAATTCTCCAACCCCCGGTATAGAATATTTGTTCAGTACTATCCTTGTTCATAGCCCACCTGTACTCAGCTACCCTGTACCATATTCAATACTGAGGATAATATTGCAGAGCACAAGTGAAAAGTGCGTGTGTTGTTGTGTTATGTGTTTATTTAAAGTGAACAAGGCTTTTTTTTTCCAAAGCATAGCAACTTCATTTAGCTGTTTTTTGTGATATTGTATCCACTCTTTGTCTCTGCCTCACATTCAGGTTGTCAGGTTGCATCATCTGAGACAATAATAGAATCTGAAGAATTCTCACCAATAGCTGTGTACTGTTCTATTAACCTCAGGAATTCTAATTATAGTCACTGAATAGTTTGTCATGCTGTTCCAGTTATAGATAGAGGGATGACATAGGAGAGGACTACGGGGAGGGAAAAGTAGCTCTTTCAAGCCTTGAAAAGGAAGATGACTGCTCATTATTTCTACAGTCTGTGTGTGTGTGTGTGTGTGCCTGTCTACACTTGTGTATATGCCTGTGGGTACATGTGGACATATATGTATTACAGTTTACAATACCAGCCTCAGGGTCTATAGTTTTTAGCTCAAAGATGGCTCCAACAACACTTCACAATGGAAAGGTGGGGTGGGGGAGGAGGGGTGTATGCATGCTTATTGTGTGGTATTTATATCAGCTACACATTAAATTTCAAAACCTTTCTTTAACATTCTATTTCAAATTTTATATCTCTCTGTGATGTTCTTGGGGATACGTACATGGGGACAAGCTGTCTCTTCTTAGAGATCTCAGGCATGCCAAGACTTGAAAATGTAGCTCAGAAGTTGAGTAGATGATCGGAATAGTCAAGTTACAAACTACGTGTATGAACTTCTGAGAACATTGACCATTAGCAAATGTGCTCATCAATGTATTGTTCTTATCTTCACAATTTCTTTCTCAGGCTTTTTTTACTCGTTAGATGTATTCTCTCTCTTTCACTGGCTTTTTAAACAATACAGAATTAAAATATTTTGTCGCCACTGGGAATCGAACCCAGGACCGCTTGCTTAACACACAAGTGCTCTGCCACGTAGCTACAACAACCAGCCGGCAAACAAACACCCCAATACTGTATATGTACTGTTAAGGTTTTAATTCTGCATTGTTTTAAAAAAGCCTGTGAAAGAGAGAGAATAGGTCTAATGTTCTTATCTTGTTTACACCAGCGTGCAGCTGCAATGTGCTAGTACATTATAAATGACAATCATTTCAAATTTTGTGAGTTTACGTTTGATAATTTAGAAGTTTAACTCGTGGGCCAAACACCGCAAGTACACCTAATAGGTCCAATTCCTTAGATGTCTAAAAGTTACATGCTGCAATTACCCCCCACCCCCTACCCCAACATTCTGGCTGGGAGAGGTGGCCATTGACGCCTTGCCCTCCTATTAAACCTCCCCTGCAACTTTTTGAAGGTATTATGGCCATATTATTTTCTATTGTTAGTTACTGCAGTTCTTTGTTGGTGGTGTTGTTTGAAAAATTGGCCCCCTAAAGTTTATTCCATCTTGACCCGATTCTGAATCACGCCCAAGCTCTCCAGAGCAAGAAGAAGTTGTCAACGCCAGTTTCGTTTAGTAATAATATTTCATTGTTTTCATAAGCATGGCTGGCCTAGCAAGATTTCTGGCATGAGGTTCTAACCAAACGTTACCTTAGAGTGTGTTGACCTGTGAAATTACTTGAGCGAGTTGTTTCACGGGGTCATGTGAGCCGTTGAATTATTTTCCTAATTGTGTGCTAACTGAACGGCTTCCATTGGCCTCCATGCAGGGATAGTTATATCGGTGTGCAATTGCTGTCATCTGACATCATATCTGGCTAGGAACTTTAGCTATGCATGTAAGTTGGTGTAGACAAAACATGTGTTCTTTACTCTACAGTTAGTAGCAGCGTGGATGTTGTAGATTGCATGTGTTATGTCGTGAAGTTAATATCCAGCCACTAAAGTGTATCAATAAATACACTAAACAGCAAGGTTTCATACAGCGGTAGGTGTGCCCTGAAATCCCCCCCCCCCCATCCCCCCAGTATATTTGGAAAGTAATATAGTGCAACATCTACAGTTGCATTCTATGAGTACATAGTAATATTATAAAAGCATGTAACACTAACACTGATCAGTGTGAAGTATACACTTTCTTATGGGGAGTGGTAGTGTGGGTTTTACCAATAGGTGTGACTAAGTACAGCAGTGTTTCCAGCCCCCAGCAGACAACCCTGTATGACACCCTAGCCTGCTCCAAATATCTCCACGCACACTCCCCACACTCCATTTTTCTGGCACTTGCTCAACAAGTGTACGTGAATTGTGTGTATCTGTCCTCTCTTCTCGTGTTTGATTGCATGTATTTCATCTTTTGCCAAACTGAAGTTACTATATTTATTAAATACATACGTAAAAAAAAAAAGAAGAACCAATACAAGTAATGACGTACTGATGTGTGTTGTTCCTCTCTCTATCTTCACAGGAGGCGTAAAGGAGCTAAACTAGTCTTGGATCGTGCTGAAAGAGACAAAGTCCTCAAGCAGAACTTCGACGTAAGTCTCATCCCGAGCAACATCGATGCCATCGTCATAGGCAGCGGCATCGGGGGGCTGACCACGGCGGCCATCTTGGCAAAGACGGGAAAGTCCGTGCTCGTCCTGGAGCAGCACGACCAGGCGGGAGGGTCCTGCCACACCTTCGTTGAGAGGGGATTTGAATTTGATGTCGGGATACATTACATCGGGAAAATGCACGAGGGGAGCATTAATAGGGTATTGCTGGACGAACTAACAGAGTCTGCTGTCGAATGGGCTCCACTGGAGGACGTTTACGACACGGTTATCTTGGGGATGGACGACGAGGAAGGGTGTGGTGATAAGGAAGAAGAAGGGAAGCAGGAGGAAGAGGGAGAAGGGGCTGAAGAGGGGAAAGAGAAAGAGAAGAAGAAAGGTCGGAGAAGTTATCCTGTGTGTTCAGGAAAGAAAGAGTTTGTTGCTTCTTTGAAAGAAAAGTTCCCATCCGAGAAGGAAGCTATTGATAAATATTTCGATATTCTGAAGCAGGTAAGTTGGTCCAATACGGGCATTGGACTGCTGAAGCTCCTCCCCTTATCTGCTTCCTTGAGGCTCATATCATCGGGGCTTCTCCTGCGATGGTTTCCCAGTTTCAAGTACTACGGGCGTTCGCTGAGCAGCGTGCTTAACGAGGTGACCCAAAACCAGGAGCTAAAGGCAGTATTGGCGTACTCGTACGGAGACTACGGTGAGCTCAGTGAGGGGGTGTGGTCGAGTGAGCGAAGGGGTGTGTAAGTGGGGTGGAGTGTTAGCACGTACGCATGCTCGTAAATAGGTTATTAGCTTCCCATTATGTTCTTTCTGTCTCTTTGTGTCTCCATTTATAATTAGCTGATGAGGAATGAATGCAGGGTGCATCTGGACTGAGATCAAGGATATCAAATAAGTTCAGTGTCATGATAACATAGTCTCTATTAATTGCTTTTACTCTCTCTTTCTCTCCTACTCATTCTCGCTCACTTTCCTCTCTCTTACGCACCTCTCCGTCCACTCTCTCCCTCCTCTCTCTCTTTCCCTTCTCCCATCTCCCTCCTCCCAGGCACTGTTCCCAAGGAGGCGTCATTCGCCATGCAAGCCATGCTCACCAACCACTTCATGTTCGGGGGCTACTATCCTGTCGGGGGGTCCAGTGAAATTGCCTTCAACATTATCCCCACCATTGAGGCAGCAGGTGGGCGTGTCCTCGTGCGAGCACCCGTATCCAACATTCTCATGGACGAGTATGAGGGACGTGTGGTGGGCGTGTCTGTCAAACATGCCAAAAATGTCTACGACATCACGGCACCCATGATCATCTCGGATGCCGGTATTATGAATACTTTCAATAAGCTCCTCTCACCTTCCGTGATCCGCAACTATTCCATTCAGAAGAATTTGCTGAGTCATGCTCGCAATGGTTTGGGACTCATGTCTGTGTTCATTGGGTTGGACGGGACTAAGGAAGAGCTGGGACTCAAGGCTTCCAACATCTGGCTCTTTAAGGTACTGTGTGTGTGCGCACGCGCGAGTGACTGTGTTTGCGTGTGTGTGTGTGTGTATGTGCAAGTGAGTGTGTGGGTGGTGGCTGTGTGGTGTAGTGGTTGTGTCCTTGGCTCAGGGCCTGAGGTCCCAGATTTCAAGCCCTACTCTGGGCAATTTTCCATCTGGTTTTCCATTGGCTTCCTACCAGCCCCACCAGTCCAACCTGCTTTGATTGGGTACCTGGTATTTGCTGGGGTACAAATTCAAGGCCTTGCATGGCTCACAGTGCCTGCTTAGTGCACAGGCATCCTGGAGGTGTGCATTGCATAACCTTGCATAACCTCTAGCGGTTGCAAGAGAATTTTGCATTTTGTTTGTTTGTGTGTGTGTGTGTGTGTGTGTGCTTCCCCCCCCCCCCCCCCCCATCCCTCCCTCCTCCTGTATGTGCGATGTGTGCCATGTGTTTATGCATTGGTGTGGGCGTGTCAGTTATATATGTAATTACCTAAGTTACTGAATACTAAAGTACCAACAGATTGATAAGGCAGCTTGTACCTTTGTAGACTGTCATTTGATACTTCACAATCACCCAGTCAATGATCACGGTGTTTAATCATACTTCAGATCAAAAGAAATGGCCATTCTTTCTTCGTACATGCTTGTTGTGAATTGTTTGAATTGTTCGTAGTTCAATGACAATTCTGGATCTTAGGAGTTTTTACACTTGAACTGGTTGTTGTTGTTTTATGAACTGGTTGTTGTTGTTGTTGTTGTTGTTGTTGTTGTTTTTTTGTTTTTTTTATTGCCTTAGAGTTTTTGCTCGCAGCAAATGCAAAGCTCATATGGCCGACAGTTATAAATAGCCCTCTTTATCAATGATCCCATGTACCAAGGCACGACTAGTGCAAACCCTCAAGGATTAACTACAGTGTATGTTTCTGGAGTCATTATTTATGCCAGTACGCATATCTACTTATATAAGTTGGGCTGTCTCCTGTTACACCTCCAAACAAACGGATAATCAGACATTTAATGGATGTTGAATTGACTCGTTGACTGATGACTTAATTATTAAGGGGTGTTACTCGTTTGAGCTGCATATGTTTAAGTTCACTTGAAGTTAAAAAATAACGATTATAGTCCTTGCACGTGCTATAGTAAAGGTAAAAGATATGTTATGTCATTTTTTAACTAGAAAGTTTTCATAAAGGTGTGACAGAACTTGTTCCTACAGGAGCTAGTTGACTTGGGCTTGGTTCTCAGGCAATTGCTTACAAGGTGCTATCACTATAGAGACGAATGTAGTGCTCATGGCATGATTTTTACGACTGCTTTAGGGAAGCATTTTATGAAATTTGTGATAAAAATAATTTTGTACATGCTTTTTTTAGTTGTCTAAAGCAGTAAATGGTAATTAAGAGACTGATGAAATCCCACATTTTTAAGTGACGTGAAGTTTATGGTGTTGGCCGACACGCCCACACACATGCACATATACACACGCACACACAGACACACGTATTCTCTAATTTCACATGGTTGTAATAATTTTCTCTGTGTCGGATGAGAGTGAAGATCATCCAGACACAACAATGGCTACTCAAGCATGAGTCCTCACATTTTGTCTTACTCAACTGTAGCAGCAACAACTAAAACCACAGGATACAAAGTCTAGTAGTCACACACGCACACACACACACACAATGTGGCACTAAATATACCACGTAGGATACACTCCACCCCCTTTTTCCCCTCTCATTGCCTTTTAATTGCCCTGCCTTTCACCTTGACTAGGTATTCCTTTCTTACACAAATTCTTAGATTAAGCTTCTAGTAAAAAAGCCTAATAAATGTACGTAAGAAGGCTGAGAAAGCAGCTGACCACTTTACAAGTCAAGTTATGTATTAGAATCACATGTGGTTTTTTTTGTTTTTTTTTTAAACTATATACTATTTCCTTCAATTGTAATCACCAGCTACATAGTATGTTATAACTAAAGTAGGTGTTAGCACATTGTCCAGCAAGTCTTTGAGTCTCAGTAAGGTAAGGTGGATAGGTTAGTGGGCTTTGAATGTCTACCTTCTGTTGCTTTTAGTAATGTAGCACTTTATGGCTTTTTTTTAATTATTTTTTTTAATTTTATTACTTTTTATTTATTTATTTTTTATTTATTTTTTTAAAATCTCATTTACTGCAGGATGATAATTTGGATGACACTATCGAGGACTACTTGAAAACGGAGCCGGAAGACGTGAGCAATGTGACTCCGCCCCTCATGTTCATCTCTTTCCCTTCCACCAAGGACCCCACTTACAACACGAGATTCCCTGGACGGTCAACGTGTGCCATTATCACTGCCACGCCATATGAGTGGTTCGCCAGGTGGCGAGAGGACCCCGTGCTGCACAGGGGAATGGAGTATGAGATGCTGAAGAAGTCCTTGGTCAACAAGATGACTGCTCAGGTAATTTAATTAAGACAGGAGGCGGGACAGGATGGAGGTGTGGTCACAACTGGGTGACATTTTGGGATCAGTTTAAAGCTTTAGGCCTTTTTTTTTTTTTTGTTTTTTTTTTTTTGTTGTTGTTGTTGTTGATGATGTTTCAGGGATGACTAGAGTGTACTTTAGTTTTCTATCCTTTATAAAAAAAATAATACCGTAAATAAATAAATGCCGCTGTAGTTTATTTTTGCCGCATTTGCCCACGGGGAAGAGGTTCCGAAGGTGTGCTTGTGTGCATTATGGCAAGCTAGATTCATAATTCAAAAAAACTTTAAATACCAACTTCATTTGATGGTTGCTTTACAGCACTGCAAATAAATGAGCACTCAAAAGTAATTCTATTGTTCGTAAAACAAGTTCAAGTGTATCAAAATGGTCTAAATGGCTTAGCATACCTGGAGTTACTCCTCCTCCTAGTCACCAGTTAAATTAAGGGTGCTCCTGGTATTTATTTTGATATCATTTGAGCTAGTTTTATGAGCTAGAGAATTACTTTCGAGTGCAACTAGGTTTATTTGCTGTGACTTTAAAGCAACCATATTCCTAGATGTACAAGTATATACGTAGCCATTGATAATTTAATTTTAACTACTTAAATAGCAGCTGTTCTCTGTTTAAATGAAACTTGCTTCATGCTGTAGTATTGACAGTAGTAATAGTAGTAGTAGTACATATAATAGATAGACAACTAAATCGAGGGATCTACCGCCCACCATCCCGAGCATAGCGAGGGTGATACTAGCGGCCCGAGGGGTTCGACGGGCGGTAGTTTCCGAGATTTTGTTGTCTATCTGTTTTAGAACGTAGCAACTATAGCCTTAGTTACAAAGTAATTTTTTTCCTCCTTTGTTCTACGTTGACACTCTACGACAAAGACGGCAGGGACATTACGGAGAGGTGTCCAGTAATTGCAGCAATTCTAAGGAGCCACGGCGCAGAGAATATTTTAATGTGTTGTGTGCTCAACTCCAGTGAACCGACGATAGTGATGGAATTAGAGTCAGGAGAACCAATATCACTACGTTTTCAGTGAACTTAGTCAAAAAGAACGTTCCAGCCCACCCATCTACTTTACCTATTTTTCACATTTCAGCTCAATTGGTGAGATAAAATTTTACAAAACGGCTTTGTCTCTCCTAAATCTTCTTTCAACCAGCTACTCTTCCACCTTCTTCAACTCAGTCATCCCTCCTTTATTTAGCTCCTCACCGTCAACTCTCAAGTCAAGCCCCTCACAGTCAGTACTCCAGCTTTGCTCTTTCAGTCAATCTTCAGTCTATCTTAGCTTTTGAATCAAGGTTTGGTCAACCTCCACACGATGATGAAATTTTGGAAGGTGTATATAAGCCATGCAAAGTATTTATCTTATATTGATGAACAGCTTGTGATGGATACAGAAGGATTTTGATTACAGAAGCATAATACAACGAAAATACCGTGAATGGAGTGCAGTTACTATTGCCAGCAATCTTCTACTAGAAGCGGTGCCTTTAAATTTTATAACTGTAGTGATATAAGCATCTACAAACAGTACTAAAACTTTTTAAATAGAAATAAAGAACATTGTTTATTGTTCATTATGTTACTGGTTTCTTTCTCACTTTCTCATTTTGGTGGTGATTGTTATTAGTTAAGAAAACATTGTTAGTGTGTAAGGCATGCGATCTTATCTGTCACATCTGACAGGGAAACCACCATTTAGAAAATAACAATTCTTTTATCAATGCTTGCACTATTCATAAGCCAAAACTAATAAAACACTAGAAGTGAGGATACTATCAGTTGTATCCATTCTGGCATTTAGTATCCCTGTGCACTCACTTGAACAATACTATGCCTGGATAGAATGCCTACTTCACAATACAAAAAAGGGGTAGCTATATTCTAAGTAGTAGTAGTACATGTAGTAGTAGTAGTAGTAGTACATGTAGTAGTAGTAGTAGTAGTACATGTAGTAGTAGTAGTACATGTAGTAGTAGTAGTAGTACATGTAGTAGTAGTAGTAGTAGTAGTACATGTAGTAGTAGTAGTACATGTAGTAGTAGTAGTAGTACATGTAGCATATATTTTTCTTATGTGCAGTGTTTTGTTGCTTTGCTTAGTAGTTTTATTAAAAAATAAAAAAAAAATAAAGGAAAAAAAAGTAGCTTTATTTTTGTTACTTAATTACTGTTTTTATTTCCATGCCTAGTTGGTGAGTCTGTTCCCTCAATTGGATGGTCGCATTATCTACACTAACTCTGGCACTCCTCTCTCCAACGTCTTCTACCTGGGCTCCAACAAGGGGGACGTCTACGGTATCGATCACAACGTGGAGCGCTTCTCTTACGAGGCTATGGCCAAGACACGCCCAGATGTTGGCATTCCGGGGCTGTACCTTACTGGACAGGATGTGATGACGTGTGGGTTCACAGGTGCAATGTACGGGGGCTTGTTCTGCGCTATGGCTATCCTCAAGAGAAATCTGATCAATGATCTGACGAAGCTAGCCAAACAGATCAAGAAGGAACAGTGATTTTTTTTATGTTAGAGGAATTGGAGTTTTTCTTGTGTTGTTTAGCTGAACTAAACTTTGTGCATTATTATACAAATGTTTTCAAACATACCAACATTGGGTAAAGCGTCGTCTCAGCAGTGGTTGTATCGGGTAATGGTAGTCTGGATTAAAAATAAGCGCTATACTTACTTGGGTACTTCTCCTCTAGCTGTGACCTGACATGTCGGGCGGACTGGGGACTATGAGTGGAGAGATTCCTGGGTGTGAGTCCGTGTCCTTGTATCGTAGTACGGCTGAGGGCAACGCTGTGTGCTGGTCCAGGGATGATAGAATTGCTGTGGCGGCAACTGACGCGGTGTATGTGCTGGTGAGACTACTTACCTATTTAACTAATGCTGTAAAAAAGAAGAAAAACATTTTTTGAAAGCAATAAACAATACTTAGTACAGTATTACGCAGAGAGGGAAAAAATTGTTACTGTTTTCAGTTACCTATATACTGTAGTGAACACTTAGCTATGAAAACTAGAAGGTATTGTAGTATTTGCCAATTATCTGACTGAATCTGATGTGTCTTTGATGGTTTTACATATAATAGTGATGAGTGTGGAGAGAGGACATGACATAGGGAATGCACAACAACATCCAAACATCCCCCCCCCCCCCCCCCCCCAGTGTTCTAGGACACGTAGTCTGTCAAATGCCGTGGGAAATGGACACGACGACCTGAGCTAGTACGACAGGTATCTGTACTGCATGTAGACTGAGTGAGCGAGTGGGAGTCTGTAGATGACGAAAGTGAAGGGGCATCCTCAATGAAATGCAAATCTATTATGCTAAGTGCTGGCACAGGTTTAGTAGAACCAAGAGTGATAAAATGGTGGCTGCCGCAGTAAGTGGTAAATTAATTCAGGAGCAGTTTAATATCGAGCAATAACTTGGGAGATAGTGCCTGACATGTACAATAAATATATTCCTTACAAAATGGCAATATATGTATTTTTAATACGCTGTATTCAGTTATGTCAGATTAGGGATCAGGAGAAGAACTTGATAGAATACATTTTTCTTTTACCTTAGTGTTTCGTTGCTTTGCTTAGACTCTAAGAAGACCTTCACTATCAGAATCTAAGATCTTCAAGGAAGAGCCTACTTCAGTCTCTCTGTCCGCTTCACATCTAGGCAGACACCCGCATGTGTCAGTGACCTTTGCCCCGGCCCCCCTCAGGGAATCTCTCCCCCCACTCGCTGTGACGGCCGTCCCGTCACGAACCAGCACAGACCAGTGCAGTTTAGTTGGAGGCGTGGACCCAGTCTTTACCGGCGGCAAGAGTGTGGACGCAGTTAGAGGCGTGCAGTGGAGCCCTGTAGGGTGCAGTGCCACAGGAGGGTGAGTGAGGTAGTGGGTAAGGGACGGTCATGTTGTGAGTGAGAATGGGTAAGGGGTTAGTAGTGAGTGGCATGCAGTGGAGCCCAGGATGCAGTGCCACAGGAGGGTGAGTGAGGTAGTTGGTAAGGGTCGTCACATTGTGAGTGTCTAAATAAGTAAGGTTTAGCATTGGATAGAGAAGTGCAGTGGAGCCCCGAAGGGTGTAACAAGGATGGGTAAGGGGTGGGCATTTGTGTGAGTGTGGGGGTGGTCCTATAAGATGTAGCGAGTCAGTGACTAAATGGGTAAGGTGTGGCCACAAGGTGCAGTGAGTCTGAGTGTTAATGGTAAGATGTGGTATGAATTATAACCACGAGTGAGACAATGGATGAAAGTCTCGTAGCGATGCAAGCAACTGGTATAACATGCTGTCTGTTAAGAATGAACGTATGTACTCAGGACTTCAGTAAATTCCTATTTAACTCGTGGGCTATTGACAGCTCACCAAATGACCTGTATACATTATGCTCAATATCATTTGTTGTTGTTGTTTATTTTTAATGTTGGCTCCAGGTAATAAGTAAATCGTAGCTGGTGTAGTTTTTGTATTGTGACTGAGAGACTTTAAGTCCATTACGTCTATCAGGGAGGAGTCTCTATGTAGTGTCCCCTCCCCGACTTCAGGGCAGGGCTTCTATATTTGCATTGTTAGGAACTATCACTGTGTTATAAATAAATTGTGCTGTGTGCAGCGGTTGTGAACTGCCGTACAGTATATCGAATCCCTCAGGCCCTAAGTGTACCCTTGCTGCCCTCGGGGGGGGGGGGGGGGGGGGGGGCACTACAGCTTAGAACTTTCAGGAACATAAAAAATGGCAGTTCCCTCAGAGCCAGCACCTAACTATTATTAAAAACAAACAAAAGAACAAGTGATTATGGGATAATGGATTTGTCTATGGCAATAAACCAAGCTGAATGCTGGTTTACCACAAGTTCCTTCCCAACTTTGTATATGTGTATTGTATGTACATAAGCCATGAATAGATGCAAGGAGAAGGGGCAGGAATGAATAACTCAATACTTGTGCAATGAATTGTTCAATTTTAGCTACTTCAATGAGTAAACATGCAAAACTATGGTTAAACTTGTAGAGCTAGGAGTTTTATCTGATTCTTCTAGAATAGAACTCGCTTATTTGAACAAGTTGTGTAGTCATGTATCTATTTCATGTATTGGATAGCTGTGTGTTGACAGTCTTGACGGAGTCTGGGCGTGTCTTCCTGTACACGCCCCCTGCCAGCACAGCACTCAAGTGGAAGTTGGTGGACATCTCCTCGCCTCTGTCTGTCTTACTCCATCAATGTAGCAGCGAGTCGAATGGAGATGTGCAGAAGAATGGAGGCAAGAAAACTTCAAATGAGAAGGATCACAGCTCTAAGAAATCCAAAAGGATGCCGAAGGGAAGTAAATCTTTGAGTAACGATCAAAATGAGACCTCGACGATGGAAGGTCCTAGAGCAAAACGTGCGAAGTTATTGTCTGCGATCTACAAAGATGCGGCTGATGACTCGGCAACGGTGGAGCGGTTGGGCGTGGCCGCGGCAACTTGTGCTTGGCTGCCAACATTGCTGACGTCTCCTGATGGCGGGTCGGCAGGGGTCATCGCCATGGCAACCAGATTGGGCTCTGTGGCTTTTGTTGGATTGAAACTACCCATTAGTGAGAAGTGAGTGGGTGGGGCTGAAGTAATTAAATTGGATATGGTAAAGGGTTATCTGCATTTATAATTATTTTTCTATTTTTGTTATTACTATAGTAATAGTTAAGATTAAGTTCTTGCACCATTTGTAGTTCGAGTGCTTTTTTTTTGTAAACAAGACATGACTTAATATCATAAGATATTCATTATTGCATCTTTAATAATGAAATAGAATGACTTAATATCATAAGATATTCATTATTGCATCTTTAATAATGAAATAGAATGACTTAATATCATAAGATGTTCATTATTGCATCTTTAATAATAAAATAGAATGACTTAATATCATAAGATATTCATTATTGCATCTTTAATAATGAAATAGAATGATTTTTTTAAAACTTGAATATGCAATAAGTAAAATTTAATTGAAAATAATTACAGACTGAAAATATTTTCAAATTTATTTTCTACTTATTGCATATTCAAGTTAAAAAAAATCATTCTATTTCAAGGCATGGTGTGTTACTTGCTCAAAATTACTCTCTGCTTCCATTTCCCTCCTCTCTACTCACTCACCTCCCCCTCAATGGGTGAAGTGATGTAAGTTGTATATTTTTCAGTGCTGTTTGTTTCTCTCTTTCCTTTCTTCAGGACTAGTAGCAACAGAGACCGCTACTTCCTCGTTGGTCAACACAAACTATCTCTGAAGGACATCAAGTCGCCCACTGAAGGCTGGTGCTCTTCGTTACTATGGTTACCAACCCCCTCCTCCTCCTCCCTGTCCACTCCCCCTTCTTCCTCCCACTCTCCGCCCCCTCTCCCTCCTTCCCCGTCATACTTCTCCTTTTCCAATGACTCCGCCCATGGCCAGCTGCTTGTCGGCTGTACTAACGGGCAAGTGGCGTGTCTCAGACTGCGCTGGAGAGGCGTGGCTGCTTTGGACGAAAACAGCTGTGCAGGTTGTTACAGCAGCTTTATGACCGTTGTCAGGCGCGTCGGCGACACTGAGCTGACCGTGTGTGTCAACAAAGCCACACCCTTGTGGGAGGAGTCAGATTCTGTCCCGGTGTACTGCATGTCATGCAATTCCAGAGTGAGTGTATTAGTTCCTCTCCATCTCTTGTTCGTTCGCACATTCCACTTTGACCTTTTGATTTCATAATGAGAAGAAAACAAGAAAACGAGACTACACGTTCACTTATCTAGTAATCTCATGTTCACTTATCTAGTAATCTCATGTTCACTTATCTAGTAATCTCATGTTGAAATTAAAATTATTTATTTATTATTTATTTTTTGCCTGATAACCCTGTGCAATAGAATTCATGATAAAAATTATAAGCTATTGTAATTGTTACTTCACATGTGACATCACATGTGACATCACATGTGACATCACATGTGACAAGCTATTTACTTGCAAGGATGAAGTTCAAAGTTTAAAACTAGGAATTAAAAGACTTATCAATTGATTATGAAGAGACAGTTCCAATTATGTATAATAGAGATTGCTTTTATAACCTTTGAAGTTGTGAGTATTTTTGAGGTTATAGCTATAATAGGATATCACATTATACACTGTTTTAAGATCTAATATCTCGAACAATTACAGTGTTGCTCGAGAGAAATGAAAGTTTCGATAAAGATCCGTAGACGCAGTTGGTCCCCATTCATTAGGAGGAGGAGCACACCATTAATTTACGGTCACTGAGGATGCAAGACGTTAGGTCATGAGTGTGTGTCTTGTGGAGTGAAATGACATGTACAGTAAAATACTTACAGACTCATGTGTGTGTGTGTGTGTGTGTGTGTGTGTGTGTGATGTGTTAGTTCTCAAAGGACGGCTTGTGGGTGGCGTGGGCCAAGTCTAACATCGTCATAGCAACCAGGCTGAGTTCCTCGTACGATCCGCTGGACAGACGGGTGCAAATTTCTGGAGTACACAAAACAATGATATCAGGTAATGAGTATTTGGTAATGGTCATCAGTCAAATAAGCTATACTGTCTGTGCCACAGAGATAGGACATGGGGGACGTTGTGATGCTGGTGGTTCTACATATAGATGTCCCTTTACCAATCAAGTTAATCTGATGGCATGCAATATTGGATTGTGCCTGTAGTAGAGGAACCCCTTTACCCATTGATCATACCTCTTTGTAAATTTAATTCGCACTTCATGAGAAATATTTGTACTTATAGTAACAAGTTAGCTGGATTCGTTAGTTCATTCTTACCTGTGGTTGAGAAACCCTTTACCGACTTAATGTCTTAGTATTAATAGCGATTCTCTAATCATCAATATAAACTCCACCCACTTTTCTGCCCCTCCCCCTAGGTATCAGCTCCCTCTCTCCCACTTCATTTGTGACATCATCATTAGAGGGCACAGTTCAAACATTCTCTCTGGAGTCGGGCTCCAGCTGTGCCACACCCTCAGCTGTTACCATGGAAACGGTTGGAGATGGTACGGTGTCGCATGGCTTGGCTGCATCTGAAAATGGTTTGCTTATCGCCATGACAATGAAGTGAGTACTTCGTGCTAGGAGACGGAGAATTACACTTGTTGGGTGCTTGTATGTACATGACATGTTTTTTGTATTGTACAATAGGACTTCAATTATCCAAACATGTGACAGAGAGGCTGAAATGTTCAGATAACTGCACGCCATAGAAAATGTATTATAACACAAGTGGAAGGGGCGTGACCAAACAATTTTTCATGTCTGCCCGTGCTACTATTAGATTTTGGGTGTTCAGTTAATTGAAGTGTTTGGATAGTTGCAATTCTATTGTATGTTCAAGTTTGTATGACTATTAGCAGCAAGATAGATATATGACCCACCCACTTTATTTCAAATACAGTACATGTAGATCCACGCTTGTTTTTTTGTTCTTGTTGTTGTTTTTCTTTTTTTTTGTTGTTGTTTTCTTTTTATTTATTATTATTATTTTTTAATTGCAATAAACACATCTATATTAGTAACTATATACAGGCCCCACAGGCTATAGAGAGGTGCATACATGTGGCTGTTGTTATCTCTGGATGGTAATGAGCCATTTTCATAGTATGGTTATTATGTCCTGGTTTGAGCTCTAGCAGAGCCTTCTTCAGTGCATGAACCAGGGAGTGATGGCAACAGTTGCTAAGGAAACGCAGATGTGATGGTGTGACTAAATACGTTTGAAGTAGTAATAATTATTAAGCTGCAAAAGTTACTAATATTATTTTACTATGTATAGTTAGTACAAATAGATCTCTCCAGAATAATCATCTGTTTCTTTATTTTGTGGTCTGCAGCATTCCTGGTGTCAATTTAAGGAGGAACGTAACTCCTGAGTTCACCATCAATTCCAAAGTCTGTTTTAAAGTGATTGCTTCCGAGAGTCAAGTTGAAGAATTGTTGAAAAATCAGCGTGAGTGGAGAGTGGTAGTGTGTGCAGGGGTACATGTAGGAATTACTCTAAGAAGGGGCAAGACTGAGCTTTCGCTATCTTAAGGGGGTCTCAACTTTCATACATAATTAAATAGTAGAGGATAGGACTTCAGTTACAAAGACAACTCGAGCAGCTGTAAACTTCTCATTTAATCATTTGCAATCACCTTCATCTATCACATTTTAACTTCGCTTTTTGCTTATGCAAATTTAAAAATATTTTCAAGGGGGTTGAAATGAGGGGGGGGGGGGGGGGGGGGGGGGTGAGTGCCCCCCCTCCCTCCTAAATGAGCCCCTGATGTGTGTTGACTAGCAAAGTGGGATGCTACAAGGGGGGGAGGGGGAGGATTTCAGTCAAGTGAATGTGTATATATATATAATAATATATATATATATATGTGACCGTCTACAGGAAAACCGGGCACAATGCGGCACCCTTCGAAAAATTTTTTTTGCACTTACCGAGTTGTCGGCGTCCAGATATTGAGCTCTCCAAGTTTTATTGTCGTAGCTTAAGTCGTTCCCACTATAATAGACCTAACCGTTCCCTTCCGTCGGCTTGAAACAATACATTTTTAAGAAATCGATCGATCTTTTCTCGATATTTACGCACGCCGCGTTGTGCCCGGTTTTCCTGTAGACGGTCACATATATATATATTATATACATACATACATACATATGTATATAATATATATACCGTGGTACACTAAAACCCTCCAATCAGATTTCTCAATTTGCGGTAAATCTGTATATTTCATACCCACCTCCTAGGAGGTGAATAGGTGAACCATCCAATCAAAATTAGTTTTTATGCCTTTCCTGAAGCCTAGAGCCATTACAAGTCCACGTTGTGGTGTTACTTGTACAATATACATACACAAATGTAGCTAGTCACATGCGAGCAATCTGATTGGTCTGTTGTGCTAATCTATTCTTAGATTCATGCTCTGTAGCATTTAGAAATCAAATTGGACACTAGTTGTTACGCTATTATTTTTCAATCCGTACACCAGGGCTCTGTGAGGCTTTCACTTTGACTATGCGACTGACTTTCATCGACAGTATCTTGACCAACAAACTAATCATTATCGCACAGTTTTGAGTGTAACTCTATAAATGAATACTTGGTTACTGCTGTAGTATCTGAAGAAACTGGGAGCAAGCTAAAAACGCTGTTTTTAAGAGAGAAAAAAAGAACCGCACGTGCGTTTAAAGGGCACATGTATCGAACATATACTAAGTTTTCAATTGTCCACCCCTAACAGTATCTCGCTTACTTAACTCGCCCAATAGCAAGCAAATAAAGAAAAGATTCCCAGTTGTGTTATCCCTGATAGTGTCTCGCTGGCTCACCAAATATTGTTTACCAAGTGTTACTATTTGCATACTTGTGCTCATGGTTGTGTAGACCTTCGTATTCATGTTGTTATTATTGTTTATATTTACTTGTGTTTGGTTGTTGTACGTACATAGCCTCAGGCAGCTGGGATGTCTGTGAGTATTTGAGGAGATATTACGCTGAGCACCGTGCTTTACCCCCGCAAATCAAGGAGTTGTGGACAGTCTTGTGAGTGTGTGTGTATGTGTATATGTGACCGTCTATAGGAAAACCAGGCACAACGAGGCACCCTTCGAAAAAAATTTTTTTGCACTTACGGAGTTGTCGGCGTCCAGATATTATTGAGCTCTCCAAGTTTTATCGTCGTGGCTTAAGTCGTTCCCGCTATAATAGACCTAACCGTTCCCTTCCGTCGGCTGGAAACAATACATTTTTAAGAAATCGATCGATCTTTTCTCGATATTTACGCACGCCGCATTGTGCCCGGTTTTCCCGTAGACGGTCACATATGTGTATGCATGCATGTGTGTGTGTGTGTGTGCGTGTGATTTGTGCTGTCTATGTGAGTTTAAATATTAGTTCAAAGTTGTAATGTGTGTGTGTGTGTGTGTGTGTGTGTGTTTCCACAGGACTAAGGGCAGGTCTGTGCATTTCCCCAAGCTTCAGCTCCTTCTCTATGCCAACATCATCATGGGAAAGGTAAGGGTCATCAGTGTCTCCTGGTGTAGTTAGTGAGCAAATTTATGTAGTCCATTCAAAAAATAGAATGATGATCTTTACCTGATGAATTGTTTCAGTTCAAGTTTAAAATTCCTGGTAAAGGGTATTTATAGACAAGGTACTGTATACTGTTAGTTTGAGAGACTACATTTTTTTTTTTTTTTTTTGTACAATTTTATTTATTTATTTATTACTTTATTATTATTTGTTATTGTTATTATTATTGTTGTTGTTGTTGTTATTATCATCACCATCATCATCATTTTATTATTATTATCAGCACACATTATTATTATTATTAAATTATTAAATTATTATTATTATCATTACCATCATCATCATTATTATTATTATTGTTATTATATTACTACAACGTGCACTATTTAGAAAGGCTGGTGTTTTGTAGGAAGAGAATAGCTAAGTCTGAACACATTTATAGTAGGATGATGTCTTGATAATAGTAGCAACATCAATCCTGTGTGTGTGTGTGTGTGTGTGTGTGTCCTGTCTATCTGTCTTTTGTTCTTCAACATGGCCATCTATTTCTAGAAGGAAGAGATGAGTCGGTGCAGGAAGGAGATCATGAAGAGACATGTCATCATGTCTCTCAGGAGCTGGGGAGAGTGGGAAAAGAAGAAGAAAGACTCTAAGAAAGGTTCTGCCAGTAAGAAGCAGGACAAGGACAGGGATGAAGTCAGAGACTCACTCAGCAATGGTAGGTTCTTTATGTTGGAAGTCTGTTAGTTAAATATATCAAAGTATATTATTATTATTATTATTATTATTACTAGCAAGTACCCCGCCACACATTGGCGCCTGGTGTACAAACTTTTGCACATTAGGAATATAGTATCATAAGGTATTTTAATCCATTACTATCTCTACCACTTGGTTAGTTTCTGTGCATTAGTTTCCCTCTCCTGGTCTCTTTCTTCCTGAGCCTTTTCCCTCTCTTCAGCTGCTTTTTCTTGAGCCATTAGATTCCCTTCTCCTCCTTTGTGTATATATATATATATATATATAAATATATCTTCCTGCTTCTCAGTCTAATGGACTTAGGATTTGTGGAACTAATACTTCCCTTTTGAACATCAACTTCTATCATCCATTTCTCGCTGATTTCACCTGTAGCTACAATAGTCGTCATTTCCCTACTCCTTCAGTTCGTGGTAACCCTTTACCAACACTGCTCAGCCTGTCGTCATCGTTACTGACAGACAAGCATATTACTATATCGATTATTATAGACGTCAATGGGTGGGTTAGCTCCACCCAGATCAGCTACATCGTCCTTCATTGTGCTGCCTCTGCCCACAACTGAAAGAGGTGTGGCTTATTGTAGCTAGTGGTCCAGTTGCCAGAGACACTATCTGCCTTGAAGTGTTCATGAAATTATAGCTCCAAAAGTTGTAGTATGTTAGCAAAATTTCCAACTTTTCCTTCTCTAAATCCTGCTTTTTTTTGTTCTGAATTCATTTTACATACACATGTATGTTTGGTAGTAACAATGCATTGCTATTTGTGATGCCTTGAAGTGCAGTTGTGTAGGATATCACAAGTTGCAAAGAGAGAATCTGTTGTTGTTGTTGATGTTTGTGTGTGAGTATGTGTGATTGCATATGTTTCTATGGTGCTATGATGTCTGTTTGGTTTTTACGATTACACAATACTGTATGGTAAGGTTATACAGTGAAAATATTATCTTATTTTGCATATGTACAGACTGTAGATTTTTCGTTATTTTTCTTCTAATTTAATCAGTTCTTTCTATATTGCTTCTTTATTAACTTTTCTTTTGTGCAAGTTTCTGTATGTTATTTGTCCATTCAGTTGTTGTAAGTCTTCCTTCATTCGAATTGAATCCCATTTTTTTTGTTTCAAATGCACAAGTCATATGACTTGCAATACACACCCACCAGCTATTTCACACCCATCAAAGGTGTAAGAAGGAGATTTTTTTAGGACACAAAAGACTAGATGTTTGTGTGTGTGTGTGTGTGTGTGTGTGTGTGTGTGTGTGTGTGTGTGTGTGTGTGTGTGTGTGTGTGTGTTAGTGAGTCTGCAGATCATGGCTGGGTGGCTGTTGTCCGTGGCTAACAACTTGTGCATTACCGACAACAAACTGGCCAAGAAGGTAAGGGATTGTTACTATTACTATTACTAGTAGTTGTAGTAGTTGTTGTTGTTGTTGTTGTTGTGCTATGAATAATCATAAAGTTAGTGTGTATCTCTTTTGGTGCTATTTGTATCCACTTGTGTGACGAGCTCCTACACAGTACTTACCACTCCATGGTCTAGTGTCTCTTCAATCACTTCATCAATGGCTGGCACAATGATAGAATAGTTTGTCACTATTTAATCATGGCTATTTATGGGGGTTTAATGAGAAGTGAGACAGATAGTGTGTGCCAGATATTTGCCTTCTGATAATTTTAAATTAGTATGTATTAGAATAATCAATACAGGGGGGGGGGGGGGCACTGGGACTTCCCCCTTCCTCCCCCCTTCTCCCTACCCACTAATGCTGCTTCCTCAATATTACATTTAGGTGTACTTTTAATGGAAATGTTAACAAAAAATGTTCCCACCCACCACCAGTTACAATTGAATGCTCTGGTTTTGCTGTCCAATCACCCCCTCATATTCATATGTAGTGGATGATAGGGTCTGGATCTGGATACTCGAGCTACTCATAATTTTCACTACTAAAAAGCACGAAATAAGACTCGTGAGATAATTTGCTTGTTGGTTTACCATTTGAAATTGTTGCATGTGTATAAACACATCTCAAAGTTTACTTCCTCTAGTGAAAATTCAATCTATTGTCCTTTTTTTTTTTTTGTAAACATTTGGGGGAGGGGGGAAAAGCGAAAACATGTTTTTTCCACTTTTTTTCTTTTAAGCTGTCATCACAAAACAATAGAACTTCTGAATTGAGAGCAGTTTGAGACCAGCCAGGCTTTCAGGTAACTAACCAGGGGCTGTTTGCTTCAAGAGGGATGGAGGCCAAGTAGAATGCTTACTAAATGGAGACAATTTGCTCATTGGAAGGTCCACTATTCCGCTGTGCAATGTCTGGACTGTCCACCTAACCATGCAAATGTCACACACACACACACACACACACACACACACGCATGCACACACACACACACACAAATGCAACTACCAATTCTCTTGCCACTGCAAACGGGTCACACCCACCTGGCAGAGCCAGGATGCCTATGCATTAAGCAGGCACTGTGACCTTGCAAGCAAAGCTCCTGGAGCCAGGCTAGAACTCGCAGGAGAATAAACCTTTCTTCACAGCAAGTGGTGTGGACACCCCCGAAATCTCACCTGGACCATTGCTGTTTCATGAGAAAAGGCCTTGAATTTGCATCCCAGCAAAGCCAGGTACCCAATCACAGCTGGGGTGGACTGGTGGGGCTGGTGTGAGGCAGAAGAAGAAAAACCAGATGGAAAGTTGCCAGAGTAGGACTGAACCTAGGACCACAGGCCCTGAGCCAGGGCACAACAACTATATCACACAGCCAGCCACACACACACACACACACACACAACCACACACAGCCACACACACACACAAACACAAACACACATAAATACTCATACACATGAGTTACGTTTAGCTATTTTGTTGTTATAGTTTTTTGTTGTTTTTGTTGTTTTAATTTTTGTTTTTGTTTTATTTGTTTGTTTTTTGTTGTGTTTAATTTTGTTTCTTATTTCAGATTTTGGAAGACGACTCAAAATCTGACCAACTAGCATCTAAAGAATCTCAGATTCTGGAGTCGTGTCCAGCTTGTGGCGACCCCGTACCAATCACTAACCACGAATACGACCTCTGTAGCCGTGGTCACCGCTGGGGTAGGTGTGGCCTGACAATGATGTTAGCGGCTGACTCTCGCTGTGGCAGCTGCCTTCAATGTGGATCCATAGCTAACAACCTCTCAAGTGTGGACCCTCCGCCAGGTGACGGTTTATAATGAAATAGAATCCTGTGGGATGTTGTGAATTTTATTGCAGCTGATCTCTCTAATTTGCCACTCAGCGAGTGAACATAATCCAGATTACCCCAGTTGGGAGAGCTCATGTGAATGATGCTAGGCTAGATTGTTATCTTATTATAATACAATCAATTACCCTAAAGTTAAAAACAAAAACAAAAAAACCCTCCCTCCCTTTTTTTTTTTTTTTTTTTTTTTTTTTTTTTTTTTTTTTTTTTTTTTTTTTTGAATTTTTTTTTTTTTTTTTTTTTACTGTTTACCCCTCTGTAAATCAGTTTTCTATGAACACAACTTTTACCTTTTTTTTTTGCATATAATACATTGTTCTACACCGCTTTGATCGTTCTTGATACAAGTGTTGAAAAGTAAGATGGAATGAGACATGACAAGACTCCATTGATTCCACATGATATGAATATGGTAGAGGTTACTGAACAAGCTTTCCTAGGACTTTTTAATGTACTGCAACATTGGGAAATTGTTCTATGATCACAGCCAGCTACAGAGGCTAATGTATGTGTTGTTCCTTCTCTGGCCTGGATTTGTTATTTTATTTATTTATTTCTGAGACCTTGGCCAAAATATAAGGAATAACTATGCATACAGTTTTTTCATACAATGAATCCTCTCTACAAAGGCCACAATTGGGAGGCAAGTCTTTTGACTTTTGTAGAAGGTTTGACTGCTTTCAGAGGTTATTTTGTATTGTGGTAGATTAGTTGGTTTCATATATGCTGGCTGTTGTTGAAAGTCATGTTGTTTTTCGGAGTCCTTCTGTAGTGAGGCTCCCTTATACATACTTATGTATCTACTCACATGGTTAATATGGACCAATTAAGATGTGCATGTTTCCCTTATCTGAGTAGCTAGAGATTATGTAGTGCTGTTGTGTTGTTTATTTCCCTTAGGGAGTTGGTTGAAGAAGCTATTACTGCAACATTCCTGCTGCATATTCTGTGGAGGGTTCTATGAACAGGTTGTCTAGCAACTACATGTACATGTGCATCTTTCACATTTGTTTCAATCCCAACTTCATTCAAACTATTGGAACAAGTCGTGCTAGTAAATGGACAATTTACATTAATGGCTCTCATTACTTTTATCCATAAAATTTTTCTCTTTAATATTAGTTTCATACCAACGTAATAGCACTGGTTATTTGAAGCTGCTTAGCCTCAATTTATGGTTTAATATAACTATGTATGCAGTATTTGTTGGTCCTTTATTTGCTGGTTTCCCTTTACCTTTGTTTATTCTCAGCTGTCTTCACTTTCAATTTAGCTAGAATTAATAGTGCCTTTATAATAATGATAATTGTAGTAGTAGTAGTAGTAGTAGTAGTAGTAGTAGTAGTAGTAATAATAACAATGATTAATATTGATATTATAAAGAAACATGTTTACTACGTTATACTATATAGAATTTACAATTAGTATCAACTTTTCTCGTTATTCAAAGATGTCTGGTATTAAATTGATCAAGATGTTTATTATAATAGCCAGTTCATACTTTAAACTTATTAAACACAATTCATGCATAAAAGTAAAAACATTCAAGTAAAAACAAAAAGTGATCTTGAAAATTATCCATGAAGTTATTATATCCACACTAAAGTTTGGTGGCTGTCTTAGTTGACCATCAGCATATGCGACCTGCTTTTGTACGCACGCAAGGGTAGTAGCAGATGCAGTTCAAGAACAGGAAAGATAGCATTATTAGGGACATAATAGAACCAAGACAGACAACGTAAGGATGCAGATAGCAGTGGGCAGGAGGGTCAAACAGCAGACATCCGAGCACCAGGTCATGGAGGAGTGCTGTGGTGATGCAACCGAACAGTGCACAAGCCAATAGGAAGAAGCAGACGATCGGGGCTGTGTTGACATTGTCTGGGAAATTGAAGTTGGAGGCGTGGCACTTCTTGTGTGGGTGGTGCTTGCAGAAAAACCACAGTGTGAAGAGCCACATGAGGAATAGCAGCACGCATGCAACTCCTGCCATCTGGTACAGGGTCAACAAGCCGTTCATACCTGTGTCTAAAGAATACTTTGTTATGAAGAAAATTTAGGGCAAAAGTTCTGTCCTTACAACTTCTACAAACTACATAACCGTATAGAACATTCCACAAAGTAAAAATCAAGTAAGTCAATTTATTGTAAAACTGCAGTAGAACTCGGCTGAACACGTTGGGACCAAGAAGTGTTCTGATAACCAATTGAAATGTTGAAACCATAAAAATGTATTATATTATATCGTTAGTTTGTAGCTACTTTTATTCAAAAAGTCGAGAATGCTTAATTGAGCCTAAACGAGACTATTGCTATGGTGCATAATAACACTGGAGAAAAAAAAAAGGAATTTCCTGAAGTGCAGGATAGCTAAGTGTACTATTCTATAGTGTGGTAGCTATACAGCCATTTCACTGAAGACAAGACAAATGCAGGACAAACTGTAGGATACAGTGTGCACTATCCTGCACTTTGAGAAAGTTGATCAGTTTCAGAAAGAGTGCAGGATAGATGGCCAAACCTACACAATCCTGTGGTAGGAAAATCCAGTAATTTTCCAGACAACCAATTATTATTAGCTATTGGCCGTGTTATCTTCACTATGTCTATGTTTTGAAGTCATTTGTAGGAGTCAATTCAATTGAGAGGTAGCTAGCTAGCCGTTCTGGCCATGCCTGAACAGAAGCTGGAATTGCTCATTGCATGTGTGACTGTTTACATTATTAATTAGTACCTCTTGTGTTCGCTCTCATTAACAGTTATTATATCTCATTCACCCTTACACTGGTACTCTCCATCTCTAGCCTGCTCTTTGTTTACATTGCTTGTTTTGTCTCATAGAGTAGAGTGGTCTGCTCTGCCTATAAAAGGGTAGAGTGGAGCATCCTCTCTGGTTCTTATACTTGTACTACTACTACTTTTGTCAGTTTTCTAATATACTATTTGTCACTTAGTAGCCTGAGAACATTGGGTTATTAGTGTGGGATTGTTCTGCTGTGGGTGCAGCAGGGTAACTGTGGGCAGTTGAGTCACTATTCTCCTGTCTCCCTGTAACATAGTGGACATTTCTACCAAGCGAGCTACATTGTTTACACACTAACAGCAACTGAGTACAATATAGCTAGCTACTATGCATACACATACTTTACAACATACTGGAAATGGAGCTTGTTAGTACATGACTTATGCTTATCCCCATTAGTCTTTCAATAACAAAAAAAAGCAACAAAAAAAACAAAAAACAAACCAAAAAAAAAACAAAAAAACAAACAAAAAAAACCAATTAGCTACCAAGATTTAGCAGAAACTGGCTTTTTGTCATTAGCTATAATGAATGTGAGCTCACATACCTCCAGGATACAGCCAGGCATAAGGAAGGATGATGTTGACTACTCCAAATATCCCAAGCAAGCAATACCACAATCCACACAAGACACCTGTGGGGAAAGAAGAAAACTTGATGATTTGTAAGGCAGCTTCTGTATGTATAACAACTAAAAGGATATATATATTATATATGTAATATATATTATATATATAATATATTATTATATATATATTATATAATATTATATATATATATTATATATATATTATAATATATATATATTATATATGTGACCGGATTTGGGAAAATCCGTCTAAACGCGGCAAACAATTTTTTTCAGTATCACCAGGTAAAGCCTTATGGGTTGACTTTTTTCGAAAAAATTTTTATGGCAGAAATGGATAGACACCAGTTAGCTCTAGCTTATGACGCAGTTGTAAGCTCTGGCGTGCTCTAGAACTCACACACTAGGAGGCTAGAAACACTAGCCGGTTGGACTCGTGTACGGAGAGTTGCTAAGCAATTATTGGCGGGCTTTTCACTAACAGCCGGGAAAAAACTGTAGCTAACTAATTCACTTGCTATTCTACATAATTCACGTACTCACGCAATTCTAGTCATCATAGTTTCTTAAGGAGCCCTGCATTAAGCCTTTTAGACTTCTTTCAATCTGCCTGTAACCGATTTATTCCATAGTGTCCCGGAGACACGCAGTAATAGTATACGGACACAAGGCACGCCCCCTGACCTTAGCAACGCCTTTACCGGGCGTTTTTTCGAAATCAGCAATAATAAGTTTTGCAAAAATACTGAAGTGTTGTAGTGCGTAGGGCGAAGACGGCTTGTGCTACAGCTTCCAAATTAGGAGGAAGGCATCCCAAGGCCCCGTGCAGCCTACTGGTAGAATAAATTAGAAAACTTTAGATGCCGAGTTTAGCCGGGTTTTCACAAATCCGGTCATATATAATAATACTTATTACATCAGTCAGAGTGTGATATGGTAAGATATTTCATGAGCAGGCTAATTTACTTTCAAGAGCCAGAGTGCTCTAACCTGTGCTCTAACCCTGTTGAGTAGGGTATACTGGAGGAAGGTAGCTGTAAAAACTGTAGGTAGCTGTAAAAACTGTAGGTAACTCATGATATTTTTCAAGCTATTTCATGCTGCCTTGTAGTTATAGCAACCTGCCAAACTTTTCAATTTTCTGGTTTTTAAAGCTACCTTCCTCTGGTGTATCCTACTCTACAGGGTTGGAGCAGCTGCTAAAATGTCAGGGCTGGGGGTGTGGGTAGCCCCTACAACCAACTTTAGCTAAGAGTTACCCTTCCTCTGGTACTTACTACAGTAGTAAAAATATCTAGTGTGGAATAAACCACTTATTACACTATGTCAGAGTGATATGGCAAGATATTGCACTCTCAGGCTTTATTTTCACTCGCCTCTGGCTCCTGAAAATAAATCAGTTTGCTCATGAAATATTTTGCCATATCACACTCTGACTCATGTAATAAGTACTATATATAATATATATATATATATATTGAGTAAGAGCGCTGTAAACTGTACAGAAACATTTTTGCCTCATTTAGTCACTTCATTCAGTTTCATTGGAACTATAGCTATTCACTGTTATAGTGTTGAATAATCTAAAAGGAATTGTTATGGAAAAGGGTGTTTGAAATTGTTCCATGTTAGCATTCAATAAAAGGTCTCCAAGTAGTGAGTATACTAAATAACACTCATTGGGAAAGGTTAGCTATATATTCTGTTATAAAAGCAATCACCTGCAAGCAAAACTGTTTTTTTCCCTTATTGCATTAGTTGTTTGGTGCAGCTGTGCTTAACTACTTTTATAAGTCTGTACTGAATGTGTAGATAAAGTAATTGATATCAGCCGATATGGGTGTATCGGTAAATATCTGTATCAGTTACAAATAGCAGAGACACAGCAGGATTGTTAGGCCATGTTTCATGCATTAAACTGACAGAATATTTAAACACAATGTCGATAAAGTATTGGCTGATTCTGAAATAGCAATTGAAGGGAAATAGCTATCTGTTAATTGATCGGCAAGTAGCTATGTGTTGATGTGCCTGTTCTCAATTTGACAAATTTATGCCTGCATAATTTCAAATTGTGAACCAATAATAAAAAACTGTCAATTGAAAAAAGCTAGAGTATTGAGCAGTTATACATTATTAAAAGGTTTCAAAACATTCACTTGATAAAGAGTCAATAAATGCTCTTAGAACCCGTTGCTATATTGATATATTGTAATGATACCTATTATCACCACGTTTCTGTCCATACTAAACTTTTTTACACCTTTTTATTGTAATTAAATCATTTTAACTATTTGTATTGTTACAATGGCTCTTGATGCATATGTGCATGCATAAATTTGGTTGCATTTAATAAAATATATTGCTCAGGCTTGTGTTTTATCACCACAATTCAGACGGGTGATAATCGGTATGAAAAACATATTATCACCATACCACTACAATGTTTACTATCTCAATCATAGAAAGTTCTTACGAGTTGAAACCAAGAAAAAAGGGGGGGGGGGAAAAAGAAATATAAGTTATAAACAAGATTCACAAATGTATTGTCTTCCAGAAACTTGGTTTTTTCCAAATGCACACACAGTGTGGCACCAAGCATCACAGACTTCACAATCTATCCAATAAATATGGTTCGATCTGTCACCAAACTTTGGCTCTCTCTGTTCACATATAGCACATAGAGTATCTGACTCATCACCAGAACTTTCATCAGACTCAATTCTGTATCTGGACGGAAATTGACTCCTTCTGGCTCTAACTGGTCTTGAGGACGGACCAGGTTCATCTGAGGCACTAGAATCTTGATTCATAACTACGTTTCTATCTCGCTTTCTTCTTCCTTTCTTCTGGCTCAGTTTTTCTATTCTCTTCTTTTCTTTTTCCAATCGTGCTTCTTCTCTGGCTAGTCGTTTCCGCTCCCTTTCCTGACGATTTCGCTCTTTCTTTTCCTCAGCTTCTTTTTCTTTCCTCTCTTTCTCACGCAATATTTCAGTAAACTCTTCTTCTGTTAAGACTCTGGCTTTGATTACTCTGCGTTTAGGTTGTTTAGAAAAACTTGGAGGAGAGAGAATATCTGAAAGATTGGAAGGAATAAGTCCAGCCATCACAAGTGGGTTTACAATTGCTCTTGAAGATTCTGTAGAGTGAGTGGCATTAGAGGATGCACAATCACTTGATGAGGGTGTGCTAAACAAAGGAGGAGTAAATTGGTTGCCGCTACTTTGACTCACTACACTAGCAACAGAGCCAGATCCTCGACTTTCTGCAACATCATTTTCATCTTGGGGAGACTCACTCGCTACACTGTCACCAGCAACTGAGCCAGATCCTCGACTTTCTGCAACATCATTTTCATCTTGGGGAGACTCACTCACTACACTGTCACCAGCAACTGAGCCAGATCCTCGACTTTCTGCAACATCATTTTCATCTTGGGGAGACTCACTCACTACACTGTCACCAGCAACTGAGATTTGGTTTACACTTGCCTCCACTGAAGTCTTGTGCATCTCAGATGGCAACATCTTCTTTTTATCTACTGCGTCCGGGTTAAATGGAAAGATTCCACATTTAGCAAATCCACTTTTAATGTTAGACATTGAAAATGCCATTTCGAATGGTTCTTTCACAACACGTGCAAAGTCTCGTTTAGAAACAATAAAATCCTTACGGGTGAAGCACAAAGCTTGAAGAGAACGAGAAAAATGGGCTTTTAATGCCTTAAAAACAGATACATCTAATGGTTGAAGGGCATGTGTGGTATGAGGGGGTAGACAAAAAAGAATGACATTACTTTCCCTTGCCAAGTCCACCAATTCAAGAGTCATATGAGATTTATGTCCATCTACTAACAACAGCACAGGCTGCTCACGCACTGTATATTTCAAAAATACTTTTTTAAACCACTGTAAAAACAATTCACTGTCAACCCAACCACTTTCACTTCGTGCATAAACTGTATCATCAGGGCCCCCAAAACGGTATTGTCCACCTGGAAATGCTTTGGGATATATTATCATAGGGGGCAATGCACCTCCTGATGCCAATGCACAACATAACATGGTTATGTGTTCCGTAGTCCCAGGAGACTGTGAATATACACTCTTCACATTTCTCACTGTAACAGCTTTTTCTCGTGATTCGTCCAACGGTAAAAAAGTTTCATCGCAGTTATATATCTGACGTGGAGAACCTAAAATACCGTTGTCTGTCAGAGTCTTCTTCAATAACTCAAAATATTCTCGAACAACTTCTGGTGCAAGACACTCCGCACGGCTTCGCTCTAGTTTGTCTATTTTACGCAGAGATAACTTTGGATGACGCCGTCGAAATCCCGACCACCAACGCTTGGTTGGCCCTGAACTTGAAAAGCAAGAAGATTTTCCAGATCGGATGGCTATCGCCCATGCAAATGCCATAACCATCTTGGGCGTCAATGGAAAGCCTCGTTCTGCCATGTAAATTAAATACACACATAGTGCATCTTCCTCCTCCTTAGATAAAACCGTTTTAGGGCCTGGACGAATTCCATGAGTTACTCTCCCTGTAACTCTATCTTGAAGAGTTCTTCTGGGAACAGAAAATTGTTTAGCTGCACTTCTGACAGACTTCTTATCTTCCACAACTGCTTTAATAGCCTCTCTCATACTTCGGTCTTCCCAGATCATCCTTTTCACTTTGGGCACACTGTAACCACAAAGAAAATGGCCTGATAAAAACTACAGTTTATAATTGCCGCTACAGTTCACTATCTTCATGATGCAGTCTCCAAAAATTGTCAACAACTAAGACAAACTTCCTAAAAATAAACTATCACCACATTAAGCTCTAAAACTTACTTTTTAAAGCTCTCCATGGTGTGGACAGAGCGCTATATTTCATAATCACAGCAGAGGACAACCTATCTCCGAGGAAAGGCTTAGAATTCGCCGGCAGTTAGACCAGGGTAGCACTATTTGGATATCAAAAAAATGCTGACACATCAAGCTATTCATTGAGCATGCTCAATGAGCTTTAATTGTCAGTAGATAATGATTGCGTTGCAATTGGTGATAATAGGAATGCCTGCGGGTATGGCGATAATAGGTGACTCTACGCTAGGTGTACTAACTTGGTAAGTGTGCACTATTTTTTGTCTTTAGGTATATAAACTGTGCATACTAACCACCCTTGGGGTATTGCTATTTTTGAGTTTGAGTTTAATAGAATAGCCGGATAAAGCTGTGTGAGGCCTGGATATGATATGTGAGGGTCTACTACCCTCTCATATCCAGGGGACCAGCCCTAGTTGGATAACTCTCCTGCTGACGCTCATACAGCAGGAATTTACCATAGCTAGCTGCTTAACTGTTTACCTCAGAGCAGCCTAGGGTAGAGTTAGATCTGGAGATAACAGCTGGCAGCTACAATGCTAAAGTAAACCTGCCAGGTGTGCTTCAATTGAATTTTAATTGAATTTTAATTCGCTTGACACCGTGCACAGGTGTTTCATTAAAGTCTAAACACGGCACTTAGACCCGCCCACAAAAATTTTTTCCTGATAGCAAAATTCCTTGACAACCACCATAGTTACCACAATACCTTGCAGGAAAATGCATTTTTAGCGTAATCACGTGGGTACAAACTCCAGAGAGAGGGAGTCAATTAATAAACCAGAATTTGCTGACACCGCAGATGCAAATTGTGAAAAAAATGGAGCGCCTCGGAGTAACTTAGTCTCGCAAGCCAGACCTTTGCCGACCCCTTACCGCTACGCGGGGGAAGGAAAGGGTCTGGACAAGTGCTATAGCACGTTTCGTTCCAGTGGAATTTAATTGTGATGAAATATGACGCAATGAAACCGACACGTAACCATTAAAATGATAACGCGTTAAATTTAAGAACGACTAGATGGACTATTGCACTGTGAGCTAGAACAGACCTCCATAAACAGCTCTGACACATACACCTCTTAACAGACCCTAGCTGAACTGAGGAAACTAATATTGCAATGCCATGCGTCTTCGATCTTTACCGTGAAGAGCAGTTTTCTATTAATTTCCAGTGCCCGCCCACAACTTCTAAGTAAACCACACCCAATCATAAGTAATACACATTTTATACGTTCCTCCAGAATCTGGAGGAATGGAACGAAACGTGCTATAGCACTTGTCCAGACCCTTTCCTTCCCCCGCGTAGCGGTAAGGGGTCGGCAAAGGTCTGGCTTGCGAGACTAGGAGTAACTTATGTGAGGTTATATGTCTCTTGCGCTTATAGAGCGGGGTTAACTTTTGGAAGTGCTTTCAGCTACAGGACTTTGATAGAAGGTAAATCAATACATTCTGTAACTGCAGCATATTTTTTTACTCGCTAGCTATTTTTTTGTTTATAATTTTGTTGTGGCATTTTTTTTACATTAAGATGAAGGTGGGTATAGCGTGGAAGGTAAATAAGTGGAGGGGGACAGTTACTACAGGTTATCAGCAGACAGCTCATCATCATCAGAATTAGGCTTTCTTCGTTTGGTGGCTGGTCTTAAGCTGGTAAGTGATGGATCAGACTCCAGCATATGTTCTTTCACCATATACTTCAATCTATCGACGTCATTGGGAATTCCTAGGTTAGTCCTTTCCAGCCTCATGAAATGAGCGTGAATGGATTCTGCCCCTTGTTCTCCCATCAGGCCAGCTCCGATTCTCCATTTCCTCATCCATGGAACAACATGGTCTTCAAGGACATGCATTTTGGGGAGAATGCTGGCCTGAGGAAACTTCTTCCGATAGAAACTCATAAAGGAGACTAGATCAGATTCTGAAGAAAGGATACAAGAGTAAATTACTGATTACTTTCATTAAGGTACTATTCCACGCACCTAAGCGATCAATGTTGGCATCACTCATATATTTGGATGAATTGTAGCCCCTATGGCACTCTCCGAAGAGTCGGAATATACTAGAAAATTTGTCCACTACTTCATTTATGGCTACTTGCTGTGAAGGGTGTGTGGCGCTCATTTTCTTCAAACTGTCCATAAGAGCTGTGATGCTCTCATCCTGAAAGAGTAAAGTAAGTAACGGATATATAATAATTAGGAGAATAACATACTTTGAGTAACTTGTGCACGTGATTGCCTATGAAAGTCCCACCCTGATAGGCCTGTCGCTTGACGTTGAGCACCTGAAGGCTATCCTCCAGGCAGCTATAGAACGCTCCACTGCAAGCACTTAAGTTTCGCCTAAGGCTATTCTCCACTTTGGACATCTCTTTTGTCTGGAAATATTTACTGAAATAGGTTAGTTGGTATTAAGATTAATTATAATTACCAGGCTCTTAACATGCTTTTGTGTTGCAGCAATTTCTTCCCTCAGGCTGGCTGATAAAGCATCAATATCCTCACTACCAAGCGTAAGGACACTGTATGTGAGCATTTCAGACAGGAGGTGAGAATAGCGCTGTTGACTCGTCAACTCCAACTTTAGGTTGGACAGTCTATTCAAATTTCTGGAGTCACTCTCAGAAAGGCCAGCACCACTGTCTGCAACAGCACAGTTGAAATCTAAAGCCTTGCATGCATCTTCCAAGAGATTCCACAATCTGTTGAAGATGCCGAGTGATAGATGCAATCCAGGTATGCAAACCTGATATGTATTAATAGTGATATCAAATATTATAGGCAACTAGGATTTAACGTACATTAGAGAGAGGAATTTGAAATAGTGCCACACCAATTACATTGTTGTAATTCTTTGCCTCCTTCAAATCTCCTCCTGCTTCAGACAAAAACCTGGCATGGTCTTCCTGTAAGGACTCCAGAGATCTAGCAGGAAAAGATCCCCTTACACTCAGAGGCTCAGGCAACTTTGAGCTCGGGATCGTGCACCATAAGCAGTTATGGCGACCTTTTGTGGAAGTAAGTTTATTAATTATTTTTAAAAAATTGCATTAATTGGGATATTAATTTTAACATACCACTAGCTCCACTCAGCCCATACACCCTACAAAGATATTCATAATCTCCTGACTGAAAGAGACGAATTTTGCGGTTCCTATATTATACAAATTTAATTGTATTATATTTGTAGAAATTGAATCCTAAAAGAAGTTACATACTGAATTTCCATCTCCTGTGCCTCCTTCACATGCTCTGCATAGATGTCAAGTGCAGTGTGGAGATTGGCGACACTATCCCCAGCTTTGAAGATCGAGACAACATGAGTGTTCTTCAATGAGTTGGGATGGTGAGTGTTGACCAGCTGAAGAGTCAGCTTGAAGCTTCCCCTACCCTTATCACCACAGAGCTTCAACCACAACTCATTAGATGGAATGGCCCCTCTATGCCATGTTAAGCCAGAACACCTGGTAAGTATACTACCTGTAATATTGGATACATAAATACTTATGGTATACCACCTGTCATGTTTGTCCACTAATTCAGCAATGGTGATCATAAGGTTGGGGGAATACACAAATGGCACTTCCTTAATCTGTTCACCATTGTCAGCGGAGAAAGTGAAGGCACCCCTCTCTGCCACCAAGTTGTCACTTATGCTTCGTTTAGCAAGTTGTCGCTGCTTCCTCTCGCTAGCAATCGAAACATTAAAGGTCTTAAACCACCTAAAATGATAATTTGGTAAGATTTGAAAAAATCATTATTAATCATTTTTCACCTCCTTAGTATCCTTAGTTTTTTCCAAGGTATACCAAGGTCAGCCTTCATAGCAAGAGCATGGTTTGGAGGGATAGTGACCGGAAGACTAGCTTCACTGAGGAGATCTTCTCTTTCTTCCTTAGAAAGATGCTTGATCTCAGCTCGAGCTGCTATAGATGTAGATGTGCAAGCATATGGGCTAGACAGCTATCTCCCAGATTTGATCTCGAGACACACATGTTCTGTTCTTCAATGATGTGTGGCTTGTCATCGCAGTGGTGTTGACCACTATTTACTTGAAGCCAGGCTAACCAAATTGATATCAACCACAATATGTAGATAAATAATTTATTCATTCATCCATCACCCTGGTAAGTATAGTGGGTAATATATACATGTTGGACGTTGGTTCGACCACCTGTCTTTTGAGTACCTGCGGTGATCATAAGGTGGTTGCCTACATCTCCTTAATCTGGTGATGTGTCAGTCAGAGGACATCACCGCAGTGTCTGCCACCAAGGTTGTTCATGCTTCTTCAGCAAGTTGTCGCTGCTTCCTCTCGCTAGCAATCGAAACATTAAAGGTCTTAAACCACCTAAAATGATAATTTGGTAAGATTTGAAAAAATCATTATTAATCATTTTTCACCTCCTTAGTATCCTTAGTTTTTTCCAAGGTATACCAAGGTCAGCCTTCATAGCAAGAGCATGGTTTGGAGGGATAGTGACCGGAAGACTAGCTTCACTGAGGAGATCTTCTCTTTCTTCCTTAGAAAGATGCTTGATCTCAGCTGCGAGCTGTGATGAACTATCGCCTCCACTGGTCATCTCCCGAATAGTGCTCATCACATCTGTTCTTCGCTGCATGGTTCTTGTGCTCGCATCTCCACTATTTACTCTGCAGCCAGGTATTCTAACCAAATTGATAGGCTAGAAATATGTACAGCTATAATAATTTTATGGTAATATTCATCTTAGGATCACAAACCTGACCACCAGTGGGTACTGATATTATGTTGGACGTTTTCGAAGAACTGCTGCCTTCCTGACACAGTAACCTGCGCACTAAATGACTGGTTGCCTTCATCTCAGTGGTTGTTGCTGGTGATGTGTATGGCTTGTCAAGGACATCCCGCAGTGTCACCTTTGAAGGTGAGTTCAGATCTTCATAATGTGATCTACAGTTCCCAGCAAGATGGTGCTATAGTGCTGCACCTTCACAGTTTTACCACATTTTCTAATGCATTTCACTAGAACATCATTCAGTAATGAATGCAGCAAAGCCGAGGGTGAAGAAATGGCAGAAGAAGATAATGTATCATAACAGCATGGGCACTTAAGCGAACAAGTTGCCTGGATCGCTTGGCAGCAGCAGTTAGCACAAACCACGCTATCACACGAGAGCAGAACGGGCTGGTTTAAGAGACACAGGCAGATTGGGCAGGTCAGTTTGATAGACAAAGATGTGTCATAACATATGGGATGAGGATCTTCACTGGGCAGTATATAAGGGGAAGCAATGGAGTTTATGTGTTGTATAACACTCCTAGGAGACTCTCCCTTGGGCCGACCTCTTCCTTTGGTAGCCTTTCTGTTGTGGCCACCTCCGTTGCCAAGAAGTTGAAAGTGCTTGCAGGTCTGTAAATATTATTATTATTAATAATTATTGTTATTATTATTATTATTATTATTATTACTACTACTACTACTACTATCATTATTATCATCATAGTTATTATTGCTCAAAAATTGTATTTTAAGGGTGCTGGCACACCGGATACGCGCTCCGCCCACACAAATCAATTAAGGTTAATTGGCTGTTGCTATGGAAAATAACTCCGATTCTATACCTTGCAGGTTCACGCAGCCAAGCGGATCTACGAGACATGCTGGCAAAATGTGGACTTACCAAGAATGACTGACACAAGCACTGAACCAAAGAAGTTATGAAGCCTCAAAGTCCCAAAATAAACGGAACTTATTGGAGATAGTGGAGGACGCACAGAAGCCAGAATTTCGTCCACCGCTTCTTCAGCTCTTTGTTTACAATATTGTCGTTTTTGTTTTGTTCAATTCTATTTTGCTTTATGTTTACTCATATTTTTACGTGATTTTTTTCTTGTTGCGTCACAAATGTATACTGTATCGAAAAACAAAAACGACTACTTTTATTACCTTGTTAAGTTACGCCGCTGTACCAAAATTGAAACACTAATCATCCGCCTTTCTGTACTTGGAGTACAAAATAGATTCCAATTGTCTCGCACTTTTTTGCCGCTGTGCAATTTTCTAGCCCCGCCCTCCGTAAGCCGAGTTAACTATACGCGTATAAGGCTCTTATCTATGCGCGGGTATTTAAGGTCCGCCCTCTACCTCTACAACTCGGTGGTTTCGTGGTTTATTGCTCAATTAAGCCACGCGCGAGCGTTGCTATGTGCCAGCACCCTTAAAGTAATTATATTCATCAGATGTTGCACAAGCAGGAAGATGAAGATAATATTCTATTCAGGGGTTACTATGGAATGTTTAAAAGTGATATTCTTTTTTTTTTTTTCCCTAATTTTAAAATTTTCTTTTTAATATTTAATAAGATGATTGATTACCAGAGAAAGGTCATAAATAATATAGACAACCTGGAGAGATGAGATTCTTGGGTTACCATGTAATGTTCAGGTGGGTTTTTCCTTTTTGTTATATTAATATCATTATTATTATTGTTATTAGTCATTCTTTTGACAGTAAATATCTTACTTTGCAGTCTTCAGTGTGAAGTGTCCATTCCACTGGTTGGATGGGTTGAGTTGGAGTGCCAGTTTCCTTGGCCTTCCTCACTCTATCCAACTTCATACGGCAACAGTTGCAGAAGTGAGTCGGAACTGGTGTGTCATCTCCATCAGCCGCTAAGTCAAGCCCAGCATGAGAGAGAAGGTCTACAGCGAAGTCTGCACATGTGTACACTGGCTGCAATCTGCCTTTTGATTTTGTCAACCTGTTTCCACATATCCTGCAATGCTTCCTCAACTGATCCATATGAAATTCCATCACTTTGGCATGTATTTTATTTTGAATTATTTTATGGAAAAAAAATAGTTAGCTTTTTAATTTTAAATTACTTAGTTTATTTAATCTATTATGAATAATCTTACCTTAGTCCAGAGTTCAAAAGCACTTCCAGTCTAGGGGAAACCTTACAACAAACAAACCACCACCCGGTATCTGATTAACAGAAACCAAAGTGTCTCACAAAAGGTCACTGCGTGGTCCGTTTGGGTTGACTATTTAGAATGCGCAGCGGTATAGGAATTGAGTTAGAAGCGGGTCTGTGCCTAGTATGACCTCAGAATTGGTTTTGGAATGAAAATTTTGAGGAGAAAAGTTGGTTCAAGTCTTAGGACTGTTCCCTTCAAAACCTCAATCTGATTATAATATTCATGAGGCGCGTGCCGTAAATCCATCCGCTACAAATTATCCAACTAAGTGCCACGTAAAAAACACCCGTGCGTGTTGGCCGGCTTTGGGTTCTAAAATAGTTAGAGCATGCGCTCAGGTACTGGTGGATTTAGTGCACTGAAGCCCAAGGGCCGTAGGCCCGAGGGCTTTGTGCACTAAATCCAGCGGCGTATGCTCTAACTATTACATATGACTTAACAAATCCTAATTAGTGTACACAGAATTTTTTTTTTTTTAACTTATCATAGTATTGATGAAGTTTAATTTTATCAAGACATTTTGGCTTCAAGAAGCCTTCATTAAGATTTTAGTGTTAGCATTTTCTGAAGTTCCTGAGGGTCAATGTAACATTTCGCATTCTGTTGTCATAGTTTTCACGATTGTACCATCTCACAACTGATGATAGTATCCCAAAATTAAGCATTTTGAGATCCAATCTGTGAAAATTTTTAAAACAAGCTGGTTTCAACTGATTTTGGTAGGTTTGGGTGTCCAGATTTACCAAAAAAAAGCTAGGTCAAAAAGGGGGCGGGGAAAACTTTTTAGAGTTCAAAAGGTCGTCGACCTTGCCCAAAATCTTAAAAATGAAGTATCTCAGCAACTAAATACCCCACATTATTGATCTTGGTATCAAACTGCTCAGATTTGTACCATGACTATGGAGAGAAAAAAATTGGATCATTATATCCAGTATTTCCCTTAACCAAAGCTGTTCCTATAGACTACATGCATGCTGTTTTGGAAGGAGTTACTAAATCTCTTTTTAATTCTTGGTTTGACACAAAGTATCACCAGTCCAGATTTTACCTTGGTAGGAAAATGAAAGAAATTGATAAAGCTTTGTTGCGCATTAAACCCTCTTATGAATTCCGGCGAACTCCTAGGTCTATACATACTTCAAAGTATTGGAAAGCATCTGAATATCGGGCCTGGATTTTGATTTATTCTATTCCTGTACTATTGCAAGTGGATTTTCCAGCAGACTACCTATATCACTTCTCATTGCTAGTTAGTTCCATTCATATTTTACTTGGCTGCAATATAATTCAACAGCACCTACAAATAGTTCATTGCATGCTTGCCAGATTTTATGAATTAATGCCAATTTTGTACCCTCAAACCATGTGTTCATTGAACTTTCCTAGTTTGATACACATGTGTGAGTTTGTCCGTGATGGGGACCCTTGTGGTGCTATTTGACGTTCGGATTTTGTCATGGAACAAGGAATGTCCTCCCTCAACTCATTCAGTCTGTTAGAATGAGACAAGCTCTGCCTCTTCTCAAGGATATACTGGACAAGAACGAGAATTCTCAAACAGTGGACTTTCTCAACAGAGTCACTGGAAAGGTAGATAGGAGATCTGATGTTTTGGAGGAAGTAACAAACAAAAATCTCTGTGTAGATGAAATAAAGGCTGTGCAGGAAGCAGGGTTTTCCATTGAAAACCACATAGTTCCAGTTTTCCCTAGGTACAGGCAAGATGGTGTAACTTATTCAGTAGCAAGCAAGCACAACTCTAGAAATAACTCCATTCGTAAATTTTATAGACCAGTATGTGGTAAAGAAGAATGGTTTGGGTCTATTCAGAAGTTTTGCTTAGTCAATGGTAATCCAATTGTCATTGTGTCTATTTTTGACAATACTGATGAAGAGGTACTGGTAATGCCACAGTCACAACATCGACATTCACTAAGTGAAGATGGTTACAAGGCAGCTAAATTGTTCAATTTGTTTGGCTTTAAGGTGAAAAAGCCATCTTTATTTAATAAATTAATAACAATTTCACCAACAGACTTGGTTGAGAAGTGTGTCCACATTCCAGTTAAATATTCACCTCATGACATTATAGTAACTTTGCCAAACAAAGTTGAACACCACTAATTCAGTATCTTTTGTCTCTCCATTTTTGCCACATTTTGGACTTTTTCAACCTCACATTTTTTTTCTTTTTTACATAGTAATCATCTTGACTCCTATAATCGTTTAAGTCAAACAATGATGATTTATAGCAGTTCTTCATACATGATGCTTTTTCGTAAATGGGGAAGGAATCTGAATCACACAAACTAAAATTATGTACTTGAAAATTTATCTATTACAATATTAATAGGCAGAGGAACGGTCTAAATGATTGAATTCTAAAAGTATACACAATAGACCACTACAGGTCATAAATGCAAAGAATTAAACTTACAAACATGTCGTGTGGACTGTTAATAAGTCGGTATACTTTCTAGGTGACTCCAGTGGATATGTATTATGTCTTTCTTTAGTCTTACAGGAATTTGTAAGATTTTACACATAACAAAACTTATATAATCTCAACCAGTTCTTGTAAGAACTTGCAGGAATTTATAAGGTATATTACATGATTTATTTCTTAACAAAACTTTCAGAATCTTAATCGGTTCTTGTAAGAATTTGCAGGAATTTATAAGGTATTACATGATTTATTTCTTAACAAAACTTATAGGATCTTAATCAGTTCTTGCAAGATCTTGTTATAGTACAAATAGGATCTTGATTTTTTAGCCGGGAAGGAAGGGGAGAGGCAGTGCCAAGCATGAAATGCAGCTGCATGAGAGCTGGCATGTCATGTGTGTCTGCATGCGGTGTGTGCTGTGGACACTGTAGCAATGGAGTGGATGTGGAGGAGGTTGACAGTGATGAGGAGGAAATGGACATTACATGTATTTAGTCATAGTAAGTTATAATCAGATTCTTTGACATTGTGGGATATAAAGACGTCATTTCAATGATACTTTTGACCTTTGACCTTATTTGGAAGTCAAGGTTTGGTCTTTTATGTCCAATTTTATTTTTTGGCTCCTCCTTGGGTAATTCCGTACATTTTGACGCCTGGATCACCCCCCTGACATCTTCCGTTGCTGAGATACAATTTTATATGCAATAGGCCAGGGTTAATGACCTTATAAGGTATATTCCCCATCCCCTATCGCACCTAGCTTTTTTTTGGTAAATCTTGATATCCATACCTACACAAATCAGTTGAAATCAGCTTGTTTTAAATTTTTTCACAGATGAAATTTAAAATGGGGATACTATGAAGGCTTCTCGAAGCCGAAATGTCTTGTAAAAATTAAACTTCTTCAATACTATAAAAAATAAGACTATTATGTTCATTTATAAGTACTAACGTAGTTAAAAATGAATTAGTATTAATCAGCTACATTGATGCATTAGCTACAATATCATAATTATAAGTGATTACAATGATCAATATGAAATGAATTATACATTAAAAAAACCGATCAGATTTACACTAGTAGCTATGCATAAAAAAGAAATGAAGGTAAGAGAGTGTTGACAATAATGTGATAGCTACTATCTAAAGTAATGGTGTAATAATTAACTACCATATTGTGAGCACTATCTAGTTGGAGCACCCAGCAATGGTCAGTTGCAATCTTATTTTACTTTTTTGTGTGTGTGTGTTGGCAATACTGTTGTAATCAGTTGGAGAGTTATGGCCCATGAACATGGGAAAGTAGGCCAGAGGAAAAAATCCTAACCCTAACGTTTGAATAAAAGAATCAACTTGCTTTGAGACATGCTTCCCACAGCTATGGATGCTTCTACTCCACAAAAATATTTTCTCCAGTCAAACCAGGCCAATTTCTCACAACAATCATTTCTTCGAATAGAAACCTTAAAAGTGCACTACTTCAGCTAAGGTTGATGACATCCATTTTTGTTTAGTCTAAAATGCTGAAAAAGTTAGGCTTCACTTGCAGTTAGTCTAGTTTTGTGTGCAGTTGTTCAAGTTTGGAAATTAGAAGAGGTAATATTTAGGTACATAAATTCCTACAGTTGGACCTCGCTCAATGGACCTTCTGAAAAACGGACAACCACACTACAGCGGACAAACTGAAAACTACGGATGGATTTCCTATTGAAAATTATATATCATAGAGTTTCCAAGATGCGGACATTCTGAATTCCAGACACACAATTGCTACACCAAACAAAAAGTCAGTTCAGACAATCTTGTGGACGTACCCACATGGAAGAAAGAAGAAGGAAGAACAGAAGACGGAAGTGTGCAGTGAAAGACATTTGTGTGTGTAGTCATTTTGTGTTGTAAGGTGTGGATGTGATGAACAGTTGTATATATGTGTGTATGCATGTCTTGAGGCAGAGCGGGAACTTTGTAGCCTTTCATGTGAGTTATAGGTGGAGCTTGGAGTTCCTTATAAACCCTTGTTCCACGTGTTTCAGTTAGTTTTGTGTCATGTCATTCAATTTGTTGCGTGTTTATTTTCTTCTAAATTAAAGTAATTTATAATCTATCCTAATCTGACTTTGGGCAGGTACTGGTTAACCATGGGATAGCTTAGAAGGCACATTACTCTGGTGGCAGCAACTAGCTTTGCTGTCATCAGGTGCGAGTTGACGAGGCTAGCGTTTCGATCAACCCCAAGTCAGCCAACAAATCTTATGAATCTACAAGTTCTTTCATCAGATCCTGGGTCCACAGAGGTGGTAGCTAGTCCGCACCTAGCTAAACTATCATTTCTAAATGCTGACTCAGTCACACTACGGTTTTATTCGCGGATTGTTTTGGCTGATTAAATTAACTAATGTATTATGAATGAAAGTGTGAGTACAGAGTAATCTACCAAATACAGCAAAGCAGCCACGTACATGCAAAAACACTTGCAAAGCATTGGCTTATATATATAATTATAATAGCTGCCTAGTGAATGACTATGAGAGTGATGATGATGATCTTGCAGTGTGTGCTTAGATGGGAATCCAGCTTTTTGAATCAACTGGGTGAGAAGATGATGATGATGAGACAGCCCTTTTTTTCTCCTCCAAAGTTGAAGAGTTTCAAAGAAGCAATAGATGTATTGGAAAATGTAGTAAGCTCATATTTGGAGCATCATGGCCACATAAAAGAAGCCATATAGTTAAGAACAACTGTAGACAGTATTGTGAACTTAAAAATTTCATTGTATTGATGTGATTAAAAAAAACAAAAAAAAACAACAACTAAATTATTGAAGGTTAACTTAAAGCTTGACAAACTTGTTTTCCCATTCCTTTATTCGGAAGTTCAACTGTAGCTTGTAAAGGGGATTTAGTCCGAAACTGGAGCCCCCCTAGATCCATCACTGGGTATTATGTAGTATGTGGACTTGACTGTTGCACTTATTTTGCCTATATTTCACTACCACAACTTCATGTGGTTATATTTCTTATTCATGCTCACCTTAGTTTTGATTGAATGCTATAATTTGTCTGTACATGATAGACAATTACTATAAAGAAAACGAGCACAAAGGCTTCATGAACCCAATGATACCACATGGCTTACACTTGGTGTATATGTACAGTATACTCATGGAGTATTATGGTCCATTTACAATGGATATACACTGGTATATACTAGATAGGGCTACTGGAGTATACCATCATTAGTTATACACTTGTATACAGAGAAAGTTCTCAGACCCAGATAATTTAAAATGGATACAATACTACAAAAGTTGTTCATTATATTAAATCTGAATGTATATATGTCAATTACTGCTGTTGTACACAATTATATAAAATAAACAAAGTAAATGGCTATATTAAGTAATTATAACTTAAATGTTTACCTTATTTGATTTTGGCATTAAGACCGTGCCACATACGAGTCTTCCCCAAGGCATTTAAGAGTAATTAGCTTAAGAAAGTAGCTAGCTACTCTGAGGCACCCATTGGAATATGAAAGAAGCTATGATCATAACTTGCATGTAATGGAAGAGTAGTGACAGGTGAGTCCAGTCCAGCACAGAACAAACCGGCTCAAATTGAAATAATTGAGACTTGAGCGAGCATGAATTTCATCGTCAATATTTATTTGAAGAGGTTCATCCTCGCTGTCACACACATGGTCTGGGAAATCTACAACGAAATTTTTACATTAATAGCAAATATTAAGTTCTAACAGACAATATACATTTCATCAAAACTTAACCTGACGTCCTGTATATTGAATTTATACATGAGTGATAGGTTATATATATTGTTAGGAAACATGTCTAAAATTTTTCTAAATAAATATTTACTGCATTATGACACTAATATTTCACCCCCTTCTCCCCCCCCCCCCCCCCCCACCCCTCACCCCTTTAACGTCATTGGGCACGCCCTTTTTGCAATGGCAGAAACAGCAGAGCTTCAATTCACTGTTTGTTCTTGCCAGATTTGCACTGATACCAAAACACTCTACAAAGTTTAGATTTGGAATTAGAATAGACAAGTTTTCTGCTTGGCCATCCTTAGCAGCCTAGTCAGCATTCAGCAGAAATAATGCCCCTTAAACGTCTACATCATGCACCAAACCCCTCTTTTCCTAGCATCATAATAATGTAAAATTTAAAAAAAAATAGATTGGACATGCCCCCATTATAGCTAAATGGATCAGATATAGTAAGTGGATCACTTACTGAGATAGAGTTCAATAAACTGATACATAATAGTCACTTTTAAAATTGTTTACAAAGTCAGTATATAGCTAGCTGTTTTTTTGGGTGGACTAAATTATAAAATAAACTGTATACTTAAATCTTTAGTTAAACTATGTTGCTGTCTTTATACCTTATTTGATAGCTATGAAGGCAAAAACAACCACAAAGCAATCTTAAGTGCTTACCAAGAATAATATTATTGTTATTACATTATGTTACAGTACTTCTTTAATCAGCTAAAACACCATAGCTAGCTAACTAGGGACGATAAATAATCAATTAATTAGCTAGTTACTAGCAAAATTAAGATGGACGTCTCTCATCGAGGGTTCGAAAAAGGGAAGAAAAATACAAACTTGAGATTTGAAAATTGAACTCCCCAAGCTGGTTACCAGTGGCATATTTAATACATTCACGTATTTTTTCTTCACTTACCCATGCTGTATAATGGACGGAATTCAAGACCGCCTAGAAAAGCGCCCAGGAAAGAATTTATTTGCAGCGACGATCGGGAAATAGTGGCGCGATAGCTTTATATAGTTTTGTCCTAATCGACAGTTCCTGGATGTTTTCAGTATGTTGTAATGAAGTCCCTCACCCACCTTTCTATAGAGTGTTTTCGCCCGACGCTCCTCATCACGTGACTCGCGGTGCTGGTGTACAGGTTCGGCACATAGAGCAATGGTGCTGTGTATAGTTGTTGGCTGTAGCAAGCGTTCTGGACGTGATAAGGATGTGTCCTTTTATAGGATCCCTAAAGTTGTTACCAACAGAGGGCATGGAGTGAAAAAGTTGAGCCAAAAACGTCGGCAAGGATTTTTATCGGCCATAAAGAGAGATAATTTAACACAGAAGATATTGAGTAATGATAGAATTTGCTCCAAACATTTTGTCTCTGGAAAGCTAGCTTCTCTACTAGATGAAACCAATCCTGATTGGCTTCCAAGTCTCAACCTAGGCCACAGCAGAGGAGTTCGTGAGGACAAAGCTAAAGCTGCAGAGGAGCGGTGGATAAGGGCCAAATCCAGGGAGTCTTTAAAAGACAACAGGCCAATCTTGCTTTCTGAAGCTACTGAAAGTGGTTCTTGTAATAGCAATGACGGTAATGATGAATTTCAGGTAGCTCAAGCAACTTGTCAAACTGATTTGACTTCGGCAATCATGAATAAAAAAGATGAGGAACTTTTAAAATGTAAGCGACAGATATCCATTTTGCAAGCTGAAATATTAGTGCTGAAGGAAATGATGCAAACATTCACTGAAAAAGATTTCATCAATGATGAAGAATGTGTAAAATTCTATACTGGATTACCGAATTTTAAAGTATTAAAAACACTTTTCGAATTTATTTGTTCACCTTGTAGTGGAAATACAAAACTGAACCCTTTTCAAGAATATGTAATGACACTCATGAAACTTCACCTTGATAGTCCATACAAAGATTTAGCGTATCGGTTCAGAGTATCAGTAACTACAGTGTCTCGTGTTTTTTCTAAGTGGCTTACACTTATGGATACTGTATTGCGATCCTTAATTATCTGGCCTGATCGGGATAGCTTGTGGAAGACTATGCCAAAATGTTTTAGGAGTTCATTTGGAAAAGATGTAGCTGTTATTATCGACTGTTTTGAAGTGTTTATTGAGCGCCCTTCCAATCTGCTGGCCAGAGCAATAACATGGTCCTCCTACAAACATCATAATACCGTGAAGGTTTTGATTGGTATTACCCCGCAGGGAACAGTTTCATTTATTTCTGAAGCTTGGGGTGGCAGGGTTAGTGATAAATTTCTCACTGAGTCCAGTGGAATACTTGATTGCTTGCTGCCAGGAGATATTGTTCTTGCTGATCGCGGTTTTAATATATCTGACAGTATCGGAATGATGCAAGCAAAGCTTCATTTGCCAGCATATACCAAGGGTAAAAGTCAGTTGAGTCCATTGGAAGTAGAAGAAACTCGAAATATCGCCAATGTACGGATTCATGTGGAAAGGGTGATAGGTGCTGTGCGCCAAAAGTACAGCATACTGAGAGGGACACTTCCAGTGGACTTTTAATCAAAAAACAAGAAGATACTTCCCCACAGGTTGATAAAATTATACGAGTAGCTTGTGCCCTTTATAATGTTTGTGATTCAGTTGTACCTTTTAATTGATTACATATAGCCATTTTCATTCAAACTTCACCAATAACTTTGTTCATATATACCAGTTGTAAATTTATTACAGTCATGCTATTATCATAAAATAATAATAACAAAAATTATGATAATAATAAATTGTGCTGCACATTGTAATAGTAACAATATACATAATATAGCAACAATACCAATACATTTAAATATGTGATGAAGCTAGTTTGAAGCACAAGATAACTAACAATATCACTTGAGTCGACAGGAGGCAAACTTGCTCTTGTAATATCAATACCATTTCCACCAGAGAAAAGTATAAATGGATCCACGCCTATTACTCTTATTTTCTCCAAATATCTGGCTTCTGTTCCTCCTTCAGGAAGTCCCTTAGCATACACTGAGAGCGTTGACATAGCGAGCAGAGGAAGCCAATGAAAAATACCGCATCAGCTGTACACCACTCCACGGTAGTAAGGAAAGTATCGTCAAAAAAGTCATGTGACGAAAACACTCTATTAGTGCCAAAACGCGGGGTGGGAGTTCTAATTTGGACAAGTGGATAGGTGTGTCCACTAGAGGGTACACTAATCAATTGAAGTGGATATAGAAATCTGAAATGGAGGGGCGTGTCAACAAACGGGTATAGAAATCCACCCGGTTCAGGAACCCTGCTCGGTAAAGGTAACTATAAATTACGGGAACCTAACCGTAGTATTTACCGTCAAATAAGGGAACCTTTTTCTGTCGGGTGGGTGGGAATGGAGGCGGGGTTTGAGATTGCTGCCTGGGGTTGATGCTGGCTTCGTTTAGTTTTGTTCGTTTAGTTGTTCGTTTAGTTGTTCTTTCCACGTGGGTCATGGCTTGCTACAAGAAGTTCAAACTCCCTCCTCTTAAGCTCACCCACCTAACTAGTAGCAGTGTGAAGAAAGTTCTTGTTCACCGTGGGACTACCTCGGCACCTAAAGGAGTTGGCGAAAGTAATGCTTCTGGCGAAAGTAATGCTTCAGACAGCAGTGAAACTGGAGGTGGTGAAATTGGTGAACCAGTAGTCCAGACCGATCCCGAGTTTGTGGAGCCTACCCTGCATGAACTACAGAGAAAAGCTTCTGTTAGGGGCTGGGAAAGTATTAGAAGCAAGCTCTTGACAGGTTTCACAGAATCTGCTTTTATGCCAGAGGGTCAGCTTTGTGTGGTTTGCTCAGAGTCAGCAGACATTTTATGTGATCAGTGTGGCCCAGTTGCCTTCTTGTGCAGGAAGTGCTTTAATGACAGGCATGAGAACACAAATGCATTCCATGTTCCAAAGGAATGGAAGGTTAGTCTAAGTGTATTGGGCTAAATAAACCTGAATATTTGATTATTGTTATTCCTCCATCTTAAACCAGCCCTTCTCTGCACATAAATGAGCGGAGCTCATGGGGAGTAGAATGTTAGTAACTTTTGCCAGGTTTTCGTGAAATTGTCCCAGAATGTTGAGATAACCAATTAAAGCCACCACAGTTATGTGAAGGTCACTGTTACTCATCTACCTGGTGGAAGTTACCAGACGTTCTCCTTTCCCTGGTTCACAAGACTGTCCACAAATATGGATGGTTATTATTTGTGACTCTCAGTGGAGGAGAGTACCAAGATTTTTTTTTTTTTTTTTTTTTGTTGTTTTTTTTTAACCGTACAGAATTAATAATATTTGGTTCTGGCCTTATTTTATGGTATTTGTTATTGTTAGTGTTGTAGGCCAGACCTAAACAGGTTGTAAGTGTTTTCTACATGCCAACTCAACATGAGCATGTCGTAGTTGTGCATGGTAGACTACTCAACATTTTGATATAATGGCGATATGGTATGTCATGATGCCAATTAGATGTTTTGGAACTGTGTAAAAGCAGTTGATAAAGTTAAAAAGAATTTTGTTGTTCGAAATTAGATCGAATAGCTCAACAGGTTGTAAGTGTTTTCTACATGCCAACTCAACATGAGCATGTCGTAGTTGTGCATGGTAGACTACTCAACATTTTGATATAATGGCGATATGGTATGTCATGATGGATGGATATCTGAAATATTTGTCACTTAGTAATAATTATTATCTATTGTAGAAGGATCACTATGAAATTGGTGAGATGAAAGAGTGTTCCATCAATGTGATGCCACAGCACGAGTGTTCCACCATTTCATCGGCACATCTACTCTGCATAGATGAATATGGTATAATAGTGAAATAGAACCTCACTAATCCATAACGTATGGAACCAGAAATGTTCGAACTAGTGAAATATTCTGATTATTATAATAATGGATGTCATCACATTCCTTTGACCCACGAACCTCTTTACAACCCCTTTTAACTAAATATTTCCTCTATCCATGTTAGCCATCACCCTTTTTCTTCTCTGCCACCAAGAATATTCGTACTCCTTCCATCTTTGCCTATTGATGCTGTGTTTTGAATTTATTGTTTAAAAATTGTCTGTTTCTTTCTAAGAAACTTAGAGAGTGTTTGGAGAGCCCGTTTCTTTACCTTACCAGGAGGAAACTGCTGTAATTCTATGTGCATGCCCGCCTTTTTGTAATAATTTGTTTTTTCATGTGTTTTAAAATAAACTCTGTTACTGTCTGAGTTGTATGGGGTAGCAAGGTTTCAGATTAGTGAGATTGGGATTAGCGAGGTTCTGCTGTAACTATATAGTAACTCTGTATATGTGCTGATCTCATTGTGTATTATTAGACATGGAACATGCTATTTCAGTCACCTGCTGTGATTGTGAGCCACTACCAGTTACTTTAGCAAGAGCAAGACTATGGCCTGCTTCTCCCTGCTTCCCAAAATATGCATTTAGTTTTGATTTATTGGATTGGGCAGAAGCACTCCTGTTAGAATGTCATGTGTCTCTGAAGGACTTCTGTAATGCTTTGTTCTTTAGTTGTCCTTACTCTGTGAAGAAGGTATGCAGCTGGATTATTTCTAATCTATTAATAAGTTGTTGTTGCTTTATTTCAGAGAAGAAATATTTATTCGTGTCTGATTGATTCTTTTGAAGAATATCGGTACGTTAGTGTCATTACTTTAATTTAAATGATTATATACGTAAGTCATTTTTGTACACAGTTTTTTCAAACATGAAATAAGGCACTTGTCCTACTTGTCTAAAGATTTTGATTCAGGGAATGTATGTCCAGCCTGTCCTAAGGTAATTAAAAATTCCTTGTGGTTGTCATTTGCATTGAAGCTTAATGATTATTCTACTACAGGGTAATGGTAAAGTTGTCATATCCTTAGATGGATTATTTGGTCTTCCGCGGAAGAAGTCAGCTGGTGTTAGCCACAGAAAGCCAGTTCAAGGTCATCTATTTTTCTGTGACCAACAAGGTGTGAATGAATATGTCGCTGCACAGTCTGTACTCAAGAAGGTCAATGTGGTAAGAGAGGAGACCCAAAAAGTAGATATTCCATGTGTTTGTATGTTTGTTTGTTTTCAGGATTGCAGTAATTTCCTTGCTGTTACTATGATACGGAGTGCTAACCGATACAAGGCACTAGATGAGACGGCAGTATTTGGAGCAGCTTGTCGGCATGAGTTTCCTTTATTGTTTTTTAATCTGAAGCATGGAGAGAGGTAACTTACATATATAGGTTTTTATTCATTCAGAGTTATAGTATGACTACATCTTAGATTATCATATCCAGTTTACATGGTTGACATGCTGTTGGAAAAGTTTCCCTCTTCTGACGTTTTCATTATGTACGATATTGCTTGTACCCTTCAGAAACACCTAACGGTTTGTGTTACAAAAGTAGAATATCATGCAAGCTTGACTGCACCACTATAATACTGTAGAATATTGAACGATCAGACCTATTGGATCAAGTGCATCTCTGCCTCCCATCCTTCCATAGCTATGGTCACAAAGCATCCTGCCAGGTAAATGTTACACTCTGGATATTATAATTTTGATATAATAAAGGAGGTGGGAAAATATTGGATTAGTAGGAAAATGGTATGAACAGTTATGTTATTGGCAGTAGATGTATCTATGTAAGTATGGTAGCTACTGTATGTGTTGGCTGTTTTTGTTGTTGTTGTTTTGTGTGTATGTGTGTTGGAGGGGGGGGGGGCATGGTTAAGAACATAGCTTCATGTATTACTACATTTTTTGTGTGCAACAGATTGAATTTGGACCATTGAAATGTGAAGGCATTGGTCTGAGTGACGGTGAAGTAATGGAGCGTCTTTGGTCTTACCTCCGGTACTTTAGTCGCATGACTAAAGAAATGAGGCCGTCTCATCGAATAGATGTATTGACTCATTCTTTGATTTATTATGGTTTGAAGAAGAAGAAAACTATGTGTATGTTAACTGGAAAATCATGATTTGTATTATTGTTTAGATGGTGTGAAGCATGGGGTGTATGTGTGTGTGTGTGTGTGTGTGTGTGTGTGTGTGTGTGTGTGTGTGTTGCAGTGTTGTAGCAAGCAGAACCACATTGGTCAGGCCATATGAATGAAACAATAGGAATGTGGCCTATTGCTATGATTATTGTGTATTGTAGACTAATACTATTGGTCCGGCTATGACCGAAGTGGTTTCTATGCTCCTGTGTGGTGTATGTGCTTGGCCACCCTCTACTTCGCATGAAATCCGGTCATGACCAAACTTTTTTTCTATTTTACAGGCAGTGAACTCCTTAGAAGACTAAGGAAAGCTTATCATACACGTGACTTGGCCAAAGAGGACTTTCAAAGTAAAATCTAGAGCTCTTTGAAATGTTGTTATGTATTATATTTTGTAGGAAAGAATGTAGACAGTCAGACTATTAAAGAGTGGTTGTCAATTGAGAAGCTTGTGGGTTCAAAAGAAGTTGTTAATATTAGTAAGTATGCCTTCTGGTGTAAGAATCCTTTTACGATTATTGCAACTATTTTCTTTATTTTAGAGCCATTGCCAGCATGGAAGCGTGACTACTTTCAGATGTTGCGGTCATATTATGCATTAGGGTTGGTTATAGTAGTTTTAGCTGTTTAACTCCAACTGCTCTAATTTCAATTTAACTATTATTACTTTTGTGTAGGGACAAATTGACTGACCTAGGTGAGCAAGTTGAAGAAGACAAGCTCAGTTTTTATCATGAAATTTTAAGGTACTATCAATTAATTTGGAATTTTTTCTTTCAACTGGTACTTCATGATCTTGAAATATTGTTAAGCCAATGATGACTTCATTGTCATTGTCATCATCATCATCATCATGGTTGTTCATATCTGATAGCCTTTAGACACATTAAACACACAATCCTGTGCAGTATCCATTCCTCCATTTTGGTGGTAGTTACCGGACTGGTGCAGCTTTCAAACTTTCATGTTGACCTGGATACCAAGCATGGGTGGATTTAGGGTGGTGGGGGGACAACTATTGTCGATTCTTTTCATGTCTAAAACATAATTGTGGATCCGCCTCTGATAACTTGCCACATTTTAGTTGTGTTATTACTCAAAGTTGTTGCCAAATGTTAGTTTTATCATTTGCATATTGTGCATGTATTAGAATTCATGCTATGACTGGTGTTGTTTGTGTCATTGATTGTACTAGATTGCATGAGGCTCTCCAAGTGAAGGAGCAAGCACATGGCATTACTTCTCGATGGTCACCATCTTGTAGTGAATATAAGGAGGTTCAGTCATTCTTTTCAAAGCAGAAAGAAAGAGAGCTAGCAGAACTTATTTGGGCAGCATCCAGCAGAAGACAATTTCTATTGAGACTGAAGTCTAAGTATGCAGGTAAGCACTTTATGATTAAAAGAAGTCAAAACTTTAGCTAGTACTGGTATATTGTTGATGAGTGAACGTAGCGAGAGAGACACATTAGTGACAAATCAAGAATTGGGGATAATAGTTTGTGTATATGTGTGGACATATACGTATGTCAATTTGTACTTTGACCCTCACATTTTCATGTTTGCTAGATAGCCGACCCTGTTCTCCACTATATTGAATACTTTGGTTTATCAGTCTTTACTCGTATCCACTGAAATTGAATTGTTTACTGCTTTGAATTCTCTTTTGCTGGTGCAGTTAAAATGTACAAACTTACCATGGTTTTAATTCATACAGGTGGGATATAACTAATCCACCTCCCCCCCCCCCCCCCCACCACACACCACACACACACACATACACACACACCAATGGTAATGTAAATTCTCTTGTTGCTGCTAAACGGTCACATGCACCTGGCAGAGGTGTACCAAGTAGGCACTGTGAACCGTCCAAGCAAAGCTCAGGAAATGTTTGTAGCTTGTGTAAGAGACATAATTGTACTCACAACTATACATTAATATGGGAAGGGCCTGGGTGTGGTCTCTAAAAGAGGGTGTGGTCTAGAGTGTGGTTTATTGTGCTGCTCTGTTTTATTGTTCTGGGGGAAACCTGCTTGCTGTGAGGGGCCTGTTCTTTTGCTAGCACTTCTTCTGCTCTACTTTCAATTTCATTCCCTGCAGCCTCACTTCCACTACTCTCACCATTTACTTTGAAATAGTGCCTCAGATCCATGATGACGCCACCAAAAAAAAATTAGCTACTACTGAGCACCATGGCATAGTGTATGTCAAAAGGGGGAAAATAAAAAGAAAGAAAAAGAGAAGAAAGAAAAGAAAAAAGAGAAACAGAAAGAAAAATTTAAAAAAATCCAGTTGCTACTGAGCACTATGTCATTAGTGCAAGCCAGAAGAAAAAAAGGAAAAGGTTAAAAAAAAAAGTGCTGATTAGCATGGCGCTAGTGCACTTTGGGGGAAACCCTGGCAAGTGGTGAGAGTACCCAAAATTTTACCTGGATCATTGCTGTTTCATGAGAAAAGGGCTTGAATTAGCACCCCAGCAAATGCCAGGTCCCCAGTTACAGCTGGGTAGACTGATGGGGCTGGTAGAAGGCAGATGGAAAATATGGTGGAAAATTGCCTTAGTGGGGCGACCTCAGATTTTAAGACTGAGACACAACCACCACACACACACACACACACACACGCACGCACACACACACGCACACACACATGCACACACACACACACATCAAAAAAATATAAATTATATTGTTGCCCATGAGGCTGTCACGTGCTCCTGGCAGAACCAGGATGCCAGTGTAATCTCATGTGGCCACACCCTATGCATGCGTGTGTGCATGTGTACATGTGTGTGTGTGTGCATGTGTGTGTACATGTGTGTGTGCGTGTGTGTGTGCATGTGTGTGTGCGTGTGTGTGTGTGTGTGCGTGCGTGTGTGTGTGTGTGGTGGTTGTGTCTCAGTCTTAAAATCTGAGGTCGCCCCACTAAGGCAATTTTCCACCATATTTTCCATCTGCCTTCTACCAGCCCCATCAGAAAAATATAAATTATATTGCTGCCCATGAGGCTGTCACGTGCTCCTGGCAGAACCAGGATGCCAGTGTAGTCTCATGTGGCCACACCCTATGCATGCGTATGTGTACATGTGTGTGTGTGTGTGCATGTGTGTGTACATGTGTGTGTGCGTGTGTGTGTGCGTGTGTGTGTGCATGCGTGTGTGTGTGCATGCGTGTGTCTCTTCACGCAAGCACGATCTCATTTTACCATCCCAAAATATTTGGGATAACTGCAACAATACACTGCAGGGTTAGCTAGTGTAAACTTGAAGGTGGTAAGTGCACAATGTTTATGTGCACTTGCTCAAGGGTAGTGCTGTGTCTCGTTGTGACCTCCTGTAAGCTAGTTAGAGTCTTGCTATAATATGCTCCACTGAAATTTCTATTAATTGACCACCTGCTGGTTGCACAAAAACAAATTACATGTACCTATCAGTACACCAGACCCTCTCCCGCTTGCCGGAAGAGAGGGTGTGGCCACGCAAGACTTAATGTCTTCGCACTTAGCAGGCACTATGAGCAAACGAAGCTCCTAGAACCAGGCTAGGAACTTACACACACACACGCGGAGAGAGAGAGAGTTAAATCATGTAAACTACAACTGCATGCAAACTATTATGGTTCTTGTTTTGTATTCTCTTAGATGGACAGAAAATCGCAAAGAAACTGTCTACACAAATTACCAAGGAAACCAAAAAACTGAAGGCGCTCCTTGCAGAATATAATGCTTGCCGAGCTTTTGATGGTGAAGCGTTTGTAACATTTGAAGATATAGTGGATGTGTCAAAAGTTCAGACGGTCTTGGCCACTTCACCAGTTTTTTGTCATGAAGATGAGAGGAGAGAAACTATAAACTTGTACCTGACATGGATGCGGGCTGAGGAAGAAATTGATTTATTATCTTCCGAAATTGATCGTGTATATGATTATTACTTGGACAAGATGAATTGTATTGAACGTGTTTCATCGGAATTGTGTCAAACTGATGGAGCTTTTCATAAAGGAGCAGTTGCTCTTTTGTGGAAATTGAAAAAAGACACTGCACTCATGATTAAGAATTGCTTGAATTGTATTCAACAAAAAGACAATATTGCTGATTCCAGTTTTGACTCTGACAGTGATTCTGATACCGATTACAACAGTGATGAATGAAAACCTTTTATATTATTTTTTGTTCACATAACTGATGTGCATGAGATTATTTCTATTGTGATTATCAATGCATATTATTGTTTTCATTGAAACTTGCAAGAATGAACAATGTGATATAATTATAATTACCTCAACAGTGAATTCAACTGGTACCTCGCTAACCAAAACAATAAACAGAAGATTTACCCACCCCCTATAATATATTGAGTGGAGTAGGGAGATGAAATGTGTTGAGATAGTGCAAATTCTTTAAGCAATACATACAAGTGAAACCTCTCTACAACAGTCATCAACAGGGGTAAGTCTTTTGGCCCTTGTAGAGAGTTTGGCTGTTTTTAGAGGTAATCTTCTATTGTGAAAATCATTTTGGTCCATTCATGTTGGCCAAGAGGTTCCACTGCATATAAATTACCTCTCAATAATGGCTGCAAGTAATTAGGTCTTAATTGGTGTGTGGCCTCGTGCTGTGGTTGTATTATATAGGTTACTGAGTTGTTAGGAACAATGGGTGAGGGAGGGGCAGTAACCCCCCACCCTTCAATATTTTGGTCCTAGTCGGAGTTATTTCTCTACATGACACTCTTAATGAGACTAACCTCTCTAGAGCCAACAAAGAGTTGGCTCCCAATAATTTCAATACAGAACTAACTATTCCTTGAGTTATAATAAGTTGCTTCATTGTTTTGGTACACTAGTTTACATTCACTGTTAAGAGGTTATTTGTTGTTTGTAGTGCAACATGCATCTGGATAAGATTTTTCATCTTGAAAATCCCAACCATATCCCGCTTAAAAGCGGGTGAAGACCGGTTGGCTTCTCCGAATTTTTAAAAATAGTTACTTTATAGCTAGAACCTTCAGATTGCATACACAGGTGCCCAATGCGTTGGAGAAGCATCTAAAATAGCTTTCAGCCAGGGCTGCTTCGACAGTACCTCACAGCAGTTGCGTTTATTTCTTCCTCGGCAAAAAAAAAAAACATCGGTTCTCCGTCGAATTTTAAAAAAAGTTACCTTCTTCACAGCAGCTTCATTTATGGATCCAGTCATCTCCAGAGCTTTGTAGAAGCAGCGAAAAATTGCTTGAGCCCAGTAGCCTTCCATAACACATTGAAACAACCGCTTCTTTGCCGACCAAGACTTTGCGGTTTGACTTACTGTCTTTTTTTTTTTTATAAAATCGCCAGTTCAACTGGGGGCCTCCCCATTACGTACAGTCTTAGGTAATGCTTATTACATCACAGGAAAAAAGTGAGCGTGTCGTGTGATCCAGGTAACTATGCAAAAAAAATTTTTTTTTCGAAGTCAATTTGGAAAGATGGCGTCTACCAGTTACAGTGCTGTGGAAGTTTTATACTTGCTTGATACTGACTCTAGCGACTCAGGATCAAGCGGAGAAGAGGGAGACGACATCTAGGGCTATAGGAGGCCCTGTATCAGGGTTGGGGACCAGACCCCGTCAACTCTGACACTGACAATGGAAGTCAAGAAGATGATCGATGTAAGCTTGTCTTTCTCTTGTCTTTCTCTTGAAAACTAGCAAGCTTCTGTTGTGGAAAGGACTTATTTATAGCTATATTGAGATGGAGAAAGCTGTTTAGCTATAATATATATATATTTCATTGAGTTTTGAGATTTGAAAGTGGGTTGTGGTTTGTTGAACAATTTCAAATTTTCAAAAAAATTTAATTTTTTTTACCAGAATGTACTACTAGGACCAGATGTGTATGCAGTCACCGACCCGATTGTGAAGAGGGATTGTGGAGAGGACGCAGATAAGGCAACAGGAGCAGAGTCTTCCATTGACGAAGGAGAAGATGCTGGACCTGGCGAAGTACACTCGGAGCCCCACCCCCCTCCCTCCCAAACAAAAATCCTGTATGAAACCGCATACAATACATCATAAAATTGCAATTATATAGGATCATGAATAATTTGTTGTTTGTATTACAAATATCTTTGTTGTTGGTGTTTTTGTGTATATGAAATTGTTTTGTAGTGGAGCTCGACGTCCAATGGCGTATGTTCCTTGTGGACACTCATAGATGTCTCCTACATGATCACAATCAGCACCACACACAACAAACAACATATTTTATTGTTGAACTAATATAATATTGGTATAAAGTACATCAAACAATATTATTTCTATTTTTTTATTATTATTATTGATGGGAAAAGTGGAATTTTTTGGGAAAAAAATTTTTTTTTTTTAAAGTAATAGTAGAGGGCCTAAATATTATTCAATTTTCTCAATCAAAAAATGAGGGGAATCCCAAACTCTTGGTCTATTTAGTGATATATGGTTGCTATGGGGTTTTCCCAGCCAGCATCGAGTTAAAAAAATAAAACGGTAATGCACTATTAATAACAACTAGAAGCTGAACAAGATTATACATTATCAAGATTATCCCTAGTTTACTGTGTCAGGACTTCTAGGTAATAATAGAGAATCACTACCAGGTGCAATATAATACTTTTGATCACCACTCTTATCTACACACAATAGGTGGCCAGGGACAAACTTTTCCTGAATTTCCTCTTTTATTGAATTGATTAATATGTAATAAATAATACATGGAAAAGAATAAATGATTACAAAAATAAACATTTTAAGAGCAAACTTTGTCACAAGAATCACAATTCCAAACTTGACTGTCCAATCTTGCCAGATCAATTTTAATACATTTTTCATGAAACCACTCTTTACAATGGTTACATTGGATCATTGGCATCGACCTGTCATTAGGCATTTTACATACGCAAAACAGCTTTTCTTTTCTTAAGTATCGGAACTGTTCCATTGTAGATGACACACATCTAAGTCTATCAATTTCTTTTTTCGGAAAGCGACTGATATGTTGACTCTCCAAACAAGATGTGAGATGAGATCGAAACTTTTTCACGTCCCAGTGAACATCCCTTAGTAGTGGATTTCCAGTGTTGCCCACTAATTCTGCTGCCACCGCAATAGCAAATAAACCACAGTCCTTGGTGTTTAGTTGTCGTTGAAAATTGACCAGCCTGAAAGTTGCGAAGTTCATGGAGGAACGCCAGAAAGAGCAAATATCTTTTTTTGTTTGAATCGAAACTGAGTTTGCGTAGCTGTCATAAATATTAACTACAGAAACATCACATCCTATATTCGAAACAGTAATCCAATGATTATTTCGAACATGAACAATTTGAACAAAATCTTCCTCTTTATCAATAAGTTCAAATTTTGCAGAATTTTGCTGATACAGAGTAGATTGCCACCCTTTGATATGTGTGGCCTGTAACTGCAACATCTTCTGGGAAGCATTAATGATCCTATCATTCAACCATCCAGTTGATTCAAGAATTTCTTTGTCTGCCATCAGCAGAGGACAAGGTAAAAATTTAACCCAGGACTTGAGTTTCTCCTGAGGGTGTGACACTAGGCAACCAGAAGGGGATGTCTCCATACTATGAGGCACTGGACCAGACTTGGTGGTCTCCTGGCGATGAGGCACTGGACCAGACTTGGTGGTCTCCTGGCGATGAGGCACAGGACCAGACTTGGTGGTCTCCTGGCGATGAGGCACTGGACCAGACTTGGTGGTCTCCTGGCGATGAGGCACAGGACCAGACTTGGAGGTCCCCTGGCGATGAGGCACAGGACCAAACTTGGTGGTCTCCTGGCGATGAGGCACAGGACCAGACTTGGTGGTCTCCTGGCGATGAGGCACAGGACCAGACTTGGAGGTCTCCTGGCGATGAGGCACAGGACCAGACTTGGTGGTCTCCTGGCGATGAGGCAGAGGCACCCAGACTTGGTGGTCTCCTGGCGATGAGGCACTGGACCAGACTTGGTGGTCTCCTGGCGATGAGGCACAGGACCAGACTTGGAGGTCTCCTGGCGATGAGGCACAGGACCAGACTTGGTGGTCTCCTGGCGATGAGGCACAGGACCAGACTTGGTGGTCTCCTGGCGATGAGGCACAGGACCAGACTTGGAGGTCTCCTGGCGATGAGGCACTGGACCAGACTTGGTGGTCTCCTGGCGATGAGGCACAGGACCAGACTTGGAGGTCTCCTGGCGATGAGGCACAGGACCAGACTTGGTGGTCTCCTGGCGATGAGGCACAGGACCAGACTTGGTGGTCTCCTGGCGATGAGGCACAGGACCAGACTTGGTGGTCTCCTGGCGATGAGGCACAGGACCAGACTTGGTGGTCTCCTGGCGATGAGGCACAGGACCAGACTTGGTGGTCTCCTGGCGATGAGGCACTGGACCAGACTTGGTGGTCTCCTGGCGATGAGGCACAGGACCAGACTTGGAGGTCCCCTGGCGATGAGGCACAGGACCAAACTTGGTGGTCTCCTGGCGATGAGGCACAGGACCAGACTTGGTGGTCGATGAGGCACTGGAGGAGGCACACAGGACCAGGAGGTCCCCTTGAGGCACAGGACCAACTTGGTCTCCTGGCGATGAGGCACTTGGTGGTCTCCTGGCGATGAGGCACAGGACCAGACTTGGTGGTCTCCTGGCGATGAGGCACAGGACCAGACTTGGTGGTCTCCTGGCGATGAGGCACAGGACCAGACTTGGAGGTCCCCTGGCGATGAGGCACAGGACCAGACTTGGTGGTCTCCTGGCGATGAGGCACAGGACCAGACTTGGAGGTCCCCTGGCGATGAGGCACAGGACCAGACTTGGAGTTCTCCCCGCTATGTGGTATTAGGTGGTCAAACTGGGACATCTCCTCATGGTATGTCTTTTTAGTAGCAGGGGGATTCGCTATATAATATGACAGAACAAACAGCATACAAATAAGCATTAAAAAGCGGTTCCGTTACCAGGTCTCAACTGAACTATATATCATTTTGCATGTACCCATTGGCAATGAATATAAATAGGTATAAACATGCAAAAAAAAGTACCCGCTAAAATCCACATACATACATTTAACGGACTTTATCACAGTGAGTAACGAATTAATGCATCAATTTAACCTAATTGATTAGAGAATTATGTAGTTTGGGGAAGTTAGGAGTAGGGTCTACTCAAGGCGAGAATAGGATAGCACAGCAGTATCTGCTGGATACCTGCTGGTGGTAGTTTAAACCTTGAGGCTGTACCACTGACGACAGCGATAAGCTGGAGGTGCTGGGTTCATACGTAAACACCCCCTAACAGAAACTAATAAATTAAAGGGAACTGGGTGGGTGGGTGGGGCAAAGAATATCTATAGGAACGGCATCGCTAATCTTAAGCTAGACAACAGTACACTGTTTGAGCTGGACCTAAGCTTTACACGTGGACTAGTTGTGCATGTGTGTTTGCATAGCTCCACTCTCTGATTAGAGCCCTCCCTACTACAACAGCTGAACACTACGCGAATTAGCAGGGAGATAATAGTATGTAAAATAACAGACAGAAGAGCCCACCCTACTACAAATACAGGCAAACACTTACATGCACTAGCAGGAGGACTACAGTATGGGAAACAACAGACTGCAGGCAGCAACCACTGTCACAGTGATGGCCGTTAACCTTGCTTTGTGGAATACACAAACCACTTATTATACACATCACAATTCTCATATTCACACACCACTGATAATACCTTGCTCTCTTGCTTACTCACCAACTTGTTAAGGTGTTCTCTCACACTTCTCCATACCTTCCCTATTCTTGTAATATAATCTTAAATTTTTAATGAGCTTATCAATATATGTCATAAAAATGGCATTTTCATACTATTTTGGACGTTATTTTAAGTTGGGATTGTGAATGGTTTCTCTTTTACTTTATTTGCCAAGATTAGTGCTCGACCATATTTAGGCTCATCACAGGACAACAAAAAAAAAACAACAACAAAAAAAACAAAACAAAACAAAACAAAAAACAAACAAACAAGTCTAACACATTCAGTGAAGCACCGCTAAAATTGCATCGGCAGAAGTCAATTCTGGGAGATTCCAGACTATGCAACTATCTCATTATGTCCAGCAACCATTGAAGAGCTTACCTTGTATACTTCAAGTAATTAGAATCTGTTCTATGGCTATATCTATTGGGTACCTTCAAGGTCTACATAGTGCTTACAATAAAGTTTCCTGCCCTCATAGTACACTTTCTTGTGCATGGCTAACTTCGTTTGCGCTTTGATATAGTGAAGCACCAAAGGTGTGAACCCTCAATATATATATATATATATATATATATATATATATATTTATCATGGCCAGCACTCAGGCCATTCAAGTGTTGCGTCCCCTCTAGCAGTTACTATGGGCACATGATAAATAAGTTATACCTTGAATACGGCAACCTATCACTAGTCTGTTGGGGGGCATTGACACTCGTGCCTGCGGCACTCGTGTCAATACTGCCAACAGACTTGCGATATTTTGCCTTATTCAAGGTATAACATATATATATAGTTTTAAAGCAAAACTTGGAAGTTAGTAATCTCCAAAATCAGTGCATGACACACAAACACACAGGATGACTACTATAACCCTCTCAAGCATGCACGCTGAGGGTTAATGATATTCATCACCAAAGAGTATGTTGAATCTAGTGTGAGAAAGTGCCTTTAAATGACAGGAATAAATACTATGAAAACCTAACGTTTATACCTACCTGCAACAATAACTGAATGAAGGTATTCTATATTTTGAGGAATTGCCCAGCATTTTGCTGTTGCTGTACTGCAAAACTGAATATCTTCCTTAAAATATCCAAAGGCAAAGGCAGAATATCCAAAATTCTCCAACTCCAACATCTAAAAAAAAACAAAACAAAACAAAACAAAACAAAAAAACAAACAAACAAAAAACACACACACACACACACAAAACAAAATATTATTACAGTTATACTTTACTGAAACTATAGGAAGGGGGGGGGGGGTGATGTTAGGCATGCTCTCTTGGGATACATTTGTTTCTGCCAATTCTTTCTAAAAGGCTCAATCTGGAGCTTTTACTCCAATCACTTTTTTTTTAATTGTCAGAGGCGGCATAAGCAAGCTTACACGTGGGCCCCACCACAAGAAATTATTTGCTCACATGATTACGATGTGACATACGGGGCATTACCCGCAATGACTACAGTTACCTAGGCACAGCTGAAAGCTACGTTTTCTCAAAAATCAGTCTGAAATAAAAAAAAATAAATAAATAAAAAAAAAGTAGCACATTTAAGAATCCTAAATTGTCGTTCTGAATAAGTTCATACCTAAATCAACGGTTAATTATCACTAATCTCCAAAATCAAGAGTGTGATGGACAAACAGACAGACTGGACGACTACTGTAACCCTCTTGCGCATGCATTCTGAGGGTTAATGAGTGGTGATAGTAAGTCAACACGCTATTGTTATGGTTATACACCCTACGCTGCAATGTGGTCTCTTACTTGAACTTACATTGTCCAATAGTCTAACCACGAAGGTAAGTAAGTTTTGTGTTTAATGTCCAGTAAACAAGTTTGTGTGAAAGTTTTGTGCGTTCAAGTTACTGTTTAGCTAAAGAATATCACAAAGTAAACCTATAACAAACAAATAAATACATTAACTGGCTTTACACAGCTGTTTTGACTATTACACAGTAAGCATGTAGTAAGCATGTCTGAATATAAGGCTAGGTTCAAACCCTTGTGTGGTAATTCCTAGAAACACCTGTAGTTTTTCTTTTGTTGTTAGTTACAAGTGGTTACTATGGCATTGTAATCCTTGACCCTAAGTACATAATTTAAAATTTGAAGGGTTTTAGTAACTGGAGGGTTTGAAGTTAAAATTAGTGACAATACTTTCGTTTTATGCAACCTAACTAAGGAGGCTCACTTGCCATTTGTGCTCAAGCACATTACTAGTTAATACCAAATTGTAGTACACCATTGTGTTCTTTCTCAGACTTAATTTCTACCACATTGCAGTTAAACGTTCATAAGTTCTTGAGCTAAACATTTTTAGTATATGTACTTCAATGTACAGACTGTTACTCTTATGTCATGTGTTAAGTACAACTTTAATTCTAGAAACCTTACCGCTTTCCGAATCCTTAAAAAAATTTTTTCCCTTCCTTCTTTATTTCATTTTGTCCCATCAAGCTGAATCTTTCTTCAGAAAACAACTTTGCCTTATCACGTGCTGACACTTCCCGATATGCCACACTAGCCGCCGTATTGAAGGTGCTGAGGCCAGAGGATATGGCGTTAGATCCATCTAATCAAAAGTATCTATAACAAAACTATATTAGACAAGAAATAGGATTTACCTGGACTTGAACCAAAAGTTTTGACAAAACTATTCCACCGAGTCAGCTTCACCTTTTTATACACAGGTATCCTTTCATCATCGTCATCCCTCATGTGCTTTTGGCGATATCTCTTCTTCTTTATCCATCTCTACAACACAACAATTATGCTGGAGTTTTCTAGCCATTCAATGATACAATATACTGATAATTCATTAACAATATTACCTTGAAGAGGGATTGGGGGGGGAGGGGGAGGGAGTGTCTTTTGGTGGTTCACCCATACTAATTTATAATGAACACATACCTATATTTGTTAATTCATGGCTTAGTTACAGGCCTTAGCTGTGTGTGATCACTGGTCTTTATTCTATAATCAAGACAGTTCACTTTGCAAGCTATGTTAGTGTCAGTCGTACTGTAGGTATGGATGCTATGTATAGCTCTCGTTCTGTCTCAAGACAATAAATAAAAGAAGAATTTTAAAGCAAAGCTATTTACTAATATCCAAAAAATTACCGCAGTTCATAAAGACGAAAGCTAAAAATCATACTCATCGTTAACTAACATTTCGATCTAAAACTCAATTATAAGTGCTGACCGATGGTCAGAGCGGCTATTGCTGGTGAATGGGTTTAAGTCACAACAAACACTCTCAGCTACAGAAAACTCACCAATAGAGGCTTGGGTTCTCTAGTTTTAACAATGTATCAATATTTGACCTAAGAAATGGCACAAGCACCGAGGATTCACACGTACGGTACTTGAGTAATGTGGGTATGATGAACCACACCTAGGTACTTTCTGGTTTGACCATTTTGGAAGTGCCAGAACCAGCTCTGGTATAGAAAATGCAATAATGACTGAACAATAATATACAGGGCACGAAACTCTCACCTCTTATTTTTTGTAACTCTGTATGTGCCTTATGCATGTATGTGAAACTTTGCATTAGCTTGTGGTAGCTAAAAAAAAGTCAATGCAAAAATATTACTCACTTTCACTTGATCAATTGTTAAACCAGTGTCTGCAGCTGCTTCTTCTATGTCCAGCGTGTACTGCTTACCAACACCTCTCATTCCAGATTCAAAAAATGATGCTAGTTTAGCTGTTTGGTGGTCACTAAACCGCCCACCACTTGAGAAACTAGGCTTATCTTCTAAGTCTCCTTCAGATTCAGACGTCGCCTCCATCGCCGCATCCGTAGTAGCCATAGCCGCAACATCCTTGGCCTCAACAGTCTCCATCTCAGCCATTCGAAATCAATACTGTAGGTCTAAGCTGTCCACGTGGGTGAAATGCAAGAAGTTTTCTAATGAAAGCAGCCATCCAGGTTTATTATAAGTCTCCTTCAGATTCAGACGTCGCCTCCATCGCCGCATCCGTAGTAGCCATAGCCGCAACATCCTTGGCCTCAACAGTCTCCATCTCAGCCATTCGAAATCAATACTGTAGGTCTAAGCTGTCCACGTGGGTGAAATGCAAGAAGTTTTCTAATGAAAGCAGCCATCCAGGTTTATTATAAGTCTCCTTCAGATTCAGACGTCGCCTCCATCGCCGCATCCGTAGTAGCCATAGCCGCAACATCCTTGGCCTCAACAGTCTCCATCTCAGCCATTCGAAATCAATACTGTAGGTCTAAGCTGTCCACGTGGGTGAAATGCAAGAAGTTTTCTAATGAAAGCAGCCATCCAGGTTTATTATTTGTTGCTATGGTCACTGGGAGGTGTGGAAGAAGGGCGGGGCCTAGTGGTACGGAGGGAGATGGTTCCAACTGGGCGGGGCGAGAGGTGGAGCTAGGAAAGAAGGTTCCAACTTGGAACCCAACGCCGCATTCTGAACCGCAGGGTTCCATTAAATTTGCCTTTCTAGAACGGGAAAAGGTTCCTGAACCGGGTGATAGAAATCTGAAGTGGAGGGGCGTGGCAACAAACTGGTATAGAAATCTGAAGTGGAGGGGCGTGGCAACAAATGGGGCACGTTAATGATTCAGCTTAGGGTAGATTGAATTTCACAGCTGTTCGCTTGGTCTTGTCTAGTTGTATTCAAGGTTGTTATGGAGGCCACAATTATCACTACTTTACGCAGGATTACTAGTGACCTATCAATATATTCAGATGGCTGAGGCATGACTAGAGATTCTGTGGATGCATTTATTGTTTCTTTGGAATTTTGTTATAGAGAAATAGTGATTCTGGATTCATTGTTACCTTAACCTAACCGTTTGTAATCAATTAGAATGAGATAGCATGCAAGAATGGTGCAAGTTTTTGTACAAGTTTTTTTTTTTTTAACATAGATGTGATTTCATAGCTAACAAAAAAAAGTTTACTGTTTGATTTTGACAAACTCAAGTAGCTACACTGAAAGTTTAGTTTTAAATTTTAGATCATTTACTGCTTACTTATCCTAAAACAGATATTTTAATGAGCCAGGTTGAAATTGATTTAAGTGCGATGTGGCCAACCCATTTTGGGGGTTACCATTTTTGACACTTTTAAGCTGTTTGTTTTCTTGCAAGTGTCAAAAAATACTGCACTGCCTACAAAAATTCCATGTCGTTGGATTTTTCATTATTATAAGTTATAATTTTTAACGTACAAATTCGGTAAAGGGGATTCAATAAATGGGTTGTTTCTTAAGCGCTATTTTTGAAGAATTTTCAATAAAAAAATCAACGCCCAAGAAATAGAGCAAAACGTGAGGTAAATTTCTTAATAAAGTGTTTATGTGTGTGCAAAGTTTGAACCTCATGAAAGAGAAATCACACATCCTAGGGTACACGTTTTCGGGACATCAGGACCGATGACTTTTAATGGGTGTGGCTAAATCATTTTTTTAGTGTAGATCATCTTAAAGATATCTACTACTCATCATTTTGAGACTAAAAACAAGAAAACACATGTAGCTACATGTTTAGCAAAGTAGGGGAAAAAATAAAATACTAGCCGCACAAGATTGTATACTTAATTAATATAACTTGTTTACTGATGCAGTAGACCAACTTTGGTCTTCCTAGTCGTGTAAGGGCTGACCGTGGTGGAGAGAATGTTCTGGTTGCTGAATATATGCTGCAACATCCAATGAGAGGGCCAGGACGAGGCAGTTTCATTAGTGGCAAGTCTGTGCATAATCAAAGAATAGAACGCTTGTGGCGTGATGTCTTTCAAAGTTGCCTTGTCATCTTTTATAGGCTGTTTTATGCAATGGAAGATGACAATCTTCTTAATGTGGATGATGATACACACTTATTCTGCCTTTTAGATGAAATATTTTTAAGTTAATACTTCTAAACACAAACATAGAATATTTGGAATGTTGAAATAATGAAGCTGCAAAGCTATAGCTACTGTAATGTTATTTCTTTTAAACAGGACTCTGTATTGACTTCAAGAAAATTCAAATACATTAATTTCTGTCTAAAATGATGAAACATGCGATGCCTTCTCTGCCGATGTGAAAGCCAGTACACTTCAGCATAGGAGGCTAATTTTGATTAGTCATACCATAGCTATATGACTATCCGTCCCATGGCCTGACACCTGACCCATCCTACCCCTGATAGGTCATCCATTGTGCATGTAGCAGTTTAAGTATTGCATCATATTTCATAGCTGTGATTATTTAAAGTAAAACATTAGCTACATTGTTGGCATTGTACATAGCTGTATTTGCTCTTACATGCAGGAACAAGGTGATTTTAATTTTCATGGCATAGACTGGAATGGGCCTATTTCTGAAGAGAATGACAATGCTGTAGATGTCCCTGAAATTGAAATTCCTTTGCTTGAAGAAGAATTGGATGAACTTCAATCAATATTTTCTCCTAACACACCTAGTGATAACTTCGGAATAGACATATATATTAGATCTTAATAGTATTATATTGATGAATAAGTATTGTACTAGCTGAAGCAGCAAAAAAGAAATGAAATAGTTATGCTCAGCACAGTCCAAACCCTCCATGCATGGTAAAGGCAACATCTAAATGACGCTTAAACGTATCAAAATCTTGATGTATTGTTGGAAGAGTAAGCTCAACAGCACAAGTGGAGGAAGTGGGATATGGGTTCTTGTGGTTAAATGAAAGAACAACACTTGAGTAACCAAGTGGTGGCACTCTTTCTGCACCAGTAAAAAATGAAACAATCATATCCAAAGACACTTTGGTTTCTGAAGTAGCCCCTGCAAAATGAATTATTGGTTACCACAGCTTATCCTGAAACCAAAACGAGAAATATACCTTGGAAAAAGTTATCTTCTTCCCAATCACTCTCTACTTCAAGTGTACGTGCACACACTATAATAGAAATATTACAATTCTTAAATTATTACAACACAGACTGGTCGAGCTAACCTCCTTCAACATCTTCCATGTAGTCATAAAAGAACATGTACACTGCCTCTTCCTTCATTCTCTCATTGGATCCCTTTTCGGAGTACTTTATCTCTGTAAACAATTTCCGAACATAATCTAATAGCGCAGTAAGGCTCATAACAATAGCTATTACATGCATTGTGTACCAGATGTTAGCTGCATATCTTGCTTGCTGAACAATAAAATGATTGGAGGAGAGAAGAATGTTCTTTTATAGCTCGTACAACACCCAAACTTCCTTAAACTGATCAAGTTCAGCCAGTGTGTTTAAAACAACCACTTGCAAGCATACAGATTACACAATAGTGACTTTATCTTCTAGTCCGCATTTAGAAATGGGCTTATTGAAGCCACAATCAATCAAAATGTCAACATTTTCCATGCACAACTGTTGTAATAAATTGACATCACCACAACTCTCTATCTGCAAAGTAATAATAATAATAAAAATAATCATAATCATAATCATAATAATCATAATCATCATACTCATAATCATAATAATAATCATGATAATCATAATAATAATAATAATAATTAGTTATAATAGTAATAATAATAATAGTAATAGTAATAATAGTAATAATTATTATTATTATTATTATTATAGTTAAATAATAGTAATAGTAATAATAATAATAGTAATAGTAATAATAGTAATAATAATAATAATAATAATAATAACAATAACAACAGCAGCAGCAACAACAACTACAACAGCAGCAGCAGCAACAACAACAACAACACAACAACAACAACAACAACAATAACAACAACAATAATAATAATAATAGTAGTAATAATAATAATAATAATAATGATGATGATGATGCTAGAATTCTTTATCATATTACCTGCTGCAACTTCTCACGAATGGCTGGGTCTGACACTTCTTCAATGCCTGGTATCAAATCAATGGTTTTTGTACCACTCATAAATCTATAGATTGTTGAGCAAAACAGATTAAATCCACCCCCTCCATGCACTAATGCCATAGCACTCAATACTCCCAACTTGAAGTACTTGTTGCCACGCCCCTCCACTTCAGATTCCTATACCCATTTGTTGCCACGCCCCTCCACTTCAGATTTCTATGCCCGTTTATTGCCACGCCCCTCCACTTCAGATTTCTATACCCGTTTGTTGACACGCCCCTCCACTCCAGATTTCTATATCCACTTCAGATTTCTATATCCACTTCAGATTTCTATATCCACTTCAGATTTCTATATCCACTTCAATTGATTAGTGTACCCTCTAGTGGACACACCTATCCACTTGTCCAAATTAGAACTCCCACCCCGCGGAAATACTACGACCTTAAATTTGGCACTAATCACCTCCCATACCTTTCGCGTCAGGCCAGTGAGACTATAGTGTTTTATATCAGCGAGCGAGCGAAACACTATAGAGGGTGTATGTATAAGCAACACCAACGCATGGATGTTGGTACGGGATTTACACAACCAAGGGCCGCACAGAGGGGTACAACCTAGAAAATGCACAAAAATTTATTTTGATTGGACAGTTAACTTAGGTCACCTCCTAGGAAGCCGGAATGAAATATCTTAACTTCGAACTCAGCAATCTGATGGAGAGTTTGAACGTTCCATGGTACAAGAAATAGTTAAATCAAGGGTTTGAAGAATGATCGCTGTAACCGTCCAGATTCTGGGGGCGGTTGTCTAGCGATAATTTCGAGAGTTACCGTGGTTTAACTTACATTACCGCAGTTACCATTTCAGACAGTGTAAAAGTCCAAATTAAAAAAGAGAATATCGGGGAATAATATGGACAGTTAATGCAGAGGGTCACTCCAAAAATACCTACAACTGACTATAAGAAGTGCTTTTCTCCCCTTTTTGCCGCCTTAAAAAATAGTGGTGTTAGAAGAGTGATGACATCCAGTGAAGTTCACAAGACAAGACTTATAATTCTCCGTGTCTTCTTTAGAGGGGGATGAAGTAGTACAAGTAAAATATAAACTTCTTGTAGCTATTGTAAAATAGCCAGTATATTATTATTACTTTATAACGTAATTATTTGTGCATTCTCAAAACGACAAAAAAATATTTTGCGTACAATTTGAACACTATGTCTTGTGATACAAATTTTTTATGCTGGCGATTGGAAGATAATAATGCTGGGGAATAACTTACCAAGTCAACTATGTACCATGGTTAACTCGAACAGTCTATCAGATTGCTAAATTTGTGACCAACCTCTTAGGAGATGAATAAATGAACCGTCCAATCAAATTTAATTTGCATGCTTTCCTAAGTCGGTTGCATCCCTCCGTTTGGTCAGGACAGGACTTTCCTACCTACTGTTGTTGTTGTCTCCTTTACAAACACAATCGCATCTATCCACTACACCAACTTTAGTAGCAAATTCAGATATGTCACAGGTAATTCCAGTACATTCAGTTTTCTGTTTCAACTCTCGTTTACTCAACTCTGCATGAATTTATAATAATACTAGCTGTTCCAGGCTTGTTGAAGGCCATCCCATCTCCCGAAACACTTCAATGATCTGGTCTTGATCGTTCTGGGCGGTTCAATCGCACGCGACAAAAGAACGCTGGCGTGTTTTGTTGACCATTTTGCTCAGCTGGAGCCCAGAATCATTGGACGCGCAGTTAGGTTATTGAGGATTTCTTTCTGATATTTTGTTGGTCACTTTATTATTACTGAGAGATTAAGTAATACCCATAATCAAACCTGGTGCGTGAACGTGGAACTGTACTTTTGATGATTTTATTGAACACAATGGACTATTCTTATTGTGATTACTGGAATGTGGGTACTAAGTTCCACCTGATAAATATTCAAGCCATCCCCAAAGGGAAATGGTCAGGAAAATTAGAGAGAATTCAAGCAACACCTGGTTCATCAGCCACCCATAGACAGGAGGGAACTTTCAGAAGAAATCTGATGTGAATTGCTCAAAAATATCCTCCAAGACTTGTTTCCCTATCTTTAAGGATGAAGTGCCAAGATCTTCTCCTACTCATTACATAAAGAAGTGCTCCACTTCTCCCCTTTCTCAATACACGACCAACAATGGAAGGAGTGTTGTCCATGAGTCAATTCTTGGAGGACAACACCAGCTATCTATTTCAAAGGAGAACCAATTGGCATTTCCCACAAGAGTCTAGAAGAGACACTTTTGTCAACAGTGCGCTCACTTGCTGCAAACCATTTCAGTCTCTCCTCCCAAGCCTGCTCTTACATCCAGCCTGATGTCTAATTTCTGGATTCCTCCTCCTATGAATAAGTCAGCTGAACAGGACGAAGGCTACGATAAGGGAGAGATGACACAAAAATCGTATGGGAAGAGAGTGTTATCAATGCAGCCAGTGATGATCTCATCTCAGCAAGATCGATGGAGGACATAAAGTCACAAGGAAGAATGAAGGATTTCTTTCTTAATTGTAGGACAGCTGCTTGCTGGGATTTTCCACCTGTAACTGGAGATATGCCTTCTGAAACTACTCCTACTTTGTTCTCAAACCATTCAGCAGCACATGATGGAAAGGAAGTAAGGGAAGAGTCTAGGGAGAATTTGAGCACTTACAACAATAAAGCAGTTCATGATATGCCTTCAATAACATCAATAAGCAAAGAAACTCAGGAAGACCTGGATAGTGTCGGTTGGAAATGCTTGTATACTGCTGATACTCACCACTCTGCAGACTATGGAGATGTTTCTTCTGGATATCCTCCACCAAGTTCCTACTCCAAGTTCAATACCAATGAAATCCAAGGTCATAGGGAAAGTGGTCTAGTCAGGAGATAACAAAGGAAGAGTGTTCCCAAAAACGAGTGCGGAATGGCATGGCTGGAAAGTCTCACTTGAAGGAACTTGTCATACTAACTTTGAGAATGGCCATCATGGAGGCTGGTTCACATCTAATGCAGCTTCTCTTTCAAGTGACATGCCATCTAGACTTCCACCTCCTCATTGGATGCCTTTCTGAGCAGTCACCTCCCCACAGTTTCTTCACCACCCATATACTCAAGAAATACAGCATGAGGACATAGGTGTGGGTGAACTTGTGGAGGAAGTGATAAGAGATGTGAGTACTTAGAACATGGGCTTCAACCATCAGTCCTTCATGGCATCAACCAGCGAATTATCGCTAGACAAATATGGTCAAGCAGAGTACTGGCTCACAAGTATGCCTCTCAATACTTCTGCAGACACTGTGTTCAAATTACATCATATGTAGTGTTTTCTGAGCTTGCATCAATAGACATCACATTTTTAGTTAATTCCTGCCACATTATATACTTTAATTAGAGATTAGTAATTTGAACTGATATTTAAAACAAATAAGCAATAATATTCATTAGGTATACAGCTCCTATAATAAAAAAATTGTTATAATAATCATCATTCGAAATTTTTTATTACAACAACTGTGAATATTAGTGCCAAATTATCAAATAGAAAACAGACATAATGTGGGACAAGTTTCAAGATATGATGTGGATTTCAACAAATGCTCACAAATAGTTGGAATAGGCGCACTGAAGTTTTAACAGCAATTGAACCCCAGCTACACAATGTGGAAATGGAGGTGTTGGACAGTACCCCCTACTGTTACAATAACTGTGAGTAAGAATTGGCAGGATATAAGGATGAAATAGCAATTGGTGAAGATGATTTTAGCCAATATGCTAATAATATTACTGAGGATGAAAAATTGGTTAATGATTATGAATGGAATGTAGGCGTGGCAATGAACAAGGACATGAAAACTAATGATGACAAAGAAATGGACGAGGAAGGGGAAACCCATAAGGATGATACAGAGGGGATGGAACAGGACAAAAGTACTGATGATGAAGATGGAAGAACAGATGACAGCTACAACGTAATTGTAGAAAAAAATGGACATGAGGACACTGATGAGGAAATTGATGTGGAAGTTTAGTGAAGATGAAGAGTTTGATGATGAGGATGATGACATGATGACAATTGTTGGCACACCCACATGAAAAAATAAGAAGAAGGAACATATGTGTGTGTGTGTCTGGAGTGTGTGTGTGTGTGAACATTAATTGTTTATGCTGTAGCATGGGAACAGCAGTTGATTGTGTGGGTGGAGTTTGGAGTTCTATAAAAAAAAACTGGCTCCACTTGTCATACCAGTCTTGATTCTTGTCACTCAATTCGTTGTGTGTGCATTTTTCTCAATTAAAGTAATTTAATCTACCTTAAGACCTAACCTGAGGATTGGTCAGCGGTTCGCCGTGGGTAGTTAGAGAGGACCTTGATTCTGGTGGCAGCAACTATTTGGCTGTCATCAGGTGCGAGCAGCCAAGCAGAGTGACAACTCTCCTGAGCAAGCCCACAACAATGATGATGATGATGATGATGATGATGATGATGATGATTTCGAATTTGAAGGGGATGAAGTGTTTGATGACCATGAAGACTTTGATACTGTATTTGAACGGGATGAAGAATTTGACATTGACATAAATACAAGTTTAGAATTCACAGTGGGAGAATGAATATGGATACTGATGTAAGTTCATCTCACAGTGGTTACTGTTTTACTGGCCAAGCTATCACATGCTTTCATGGATACAATGACATTCTAGCCTCTGCATATTTCAAGCCTCTAGCAGCTAGTGAAGCGACAAAGGACAATTCTGTTGAGCAATTCCCAAATGCTATTGCCGCTGATACAGATTTAGAGACATACTGAGATAATGTAACAACCTAGAAAGAATTGCAAGATACACACACAAATTAGCTAGACTACCGGCCCACAGGGGAAAAAAAGATGATTAACAAGAAACCAACTTTAATCCTATTCTCATCTTGACAATTCCTTGAGGTTTCCTTGCATATTAATTATTCCTGAAATGTGATGTTTCATTGCCTAGGATACATCAGGAATAGGCACAATTCGGTTGTTAGGAATCATCCAGTATTCTTGACATTTTCCATTTGTTTCTGGTAATTAAACTTTAAGGATACATGACAAGTCATGTTAACATAAAAATGGGAATTGTCAGGATTAACTCTAGGAATCTCTCCCTTTCTTGTCTTAATTAATTATACTGAATTTCTATATTATTTCATGGAGAATTTTTTTTTTGACTGAAAATAGTAGAAATGGTACAATTACAAAATGTAAATGCATGAATGTGGTGTCACACAAACCAGCAATTTGTTAATGTTATAATGTTCTTATGTGATTTGTGGAAGAATCAGTTCTTTTTGGCATTCCTCTGGATGGCATTCTTCTGGATGGCATTCTTCAGGACTGCACTTTTTCAGAATAGCAACTTCAGTTTCATTTATATTCTGTACTTCCAATACTATTCACTAACATAAGAGGTTTAGCCTGTATAACAATTAAATGATTTTATATACAAATCATAAAAAATGTACAGTATATAAACACATATCAAAATTAGTTGCATTATTTTCACATTAATTATACTAGCCAGTAGCCACAATCAATTTTTATAGTCTTCACAAGTACCTTCTACAAAATTTATAAAAGTGATACATTATCATGGTAAAATCTTTCAAATGAAATAAAATGACAGAAGATAGTGGCAATACTCTATTTAAGATGCCCTTTCGTTACTAATATTTGCAATACCACCATTTACCCACAATTAGAATGGACTCACTATTTTAAATTACACATTTCAACCAGAATTTTAATGCATATTTTACCCACAAGTTGGATGATACTTCACCCTACATTTTCAATGACACTGTACCAACCATTGATTATACTGTACAAACTAGTTAGACGACACTGTACCAACAATTTTGACTAACTTTACCAACACTATTGATGGCACACTTTTGGATATAGAGTAGGACTTCAGTTATCTGAACACATTGGAACCGAGAGGTGTTTAGATAACTCAAATGTTCAGATAACCATAGAAAATGTATTACAAAACAAATATGAAGGGGCGCAGTAAATGAGTTCTTCATGTATGCATGTGCTTACTATTATATTTTGGTTATTAGGTTAACTGAACTGTTCAGTGCTCAGACAACTGAAGTTCTACAGTACTTTAATACGCTCATGAACATAACATCTACAGATACACTATACCATCACACTTTACCATCTATAAATACGTTAATTATATCTTACAAATTCATAGATGATTGTGCCACTATAATACTGATAACAAATAAAATTAAATTAATAAATAATATAATAAATAAATAAACAATAATATAATAAATGATGATAATTAATAATTGTAACTTATTATAATAAAACTTTTAAAATAATAATAAAGAAATAAAATGAAGTCAGGTTGTGATGCCTCCGTATACTGATACGGAGTTCTCTCGCTGAACCGCAATCGAGAGATGCTGCAGGAGATAGTCAGTTGAACGAGGTTCCCCTGTCTCCAGCCTGATCCGTCTACCCAGATCCCTTACCAAGGCCATCGACTTGGGGCCCAGCACTCCCATGGTCTCGATTGCAAGTGGAGAAAAGAAATGGCTCGGTGGAAGGCTACTATATTTATTGTCTTTACTCTCCTCTGCTGCGGCAGCCACTCTCCCTGGTGCTTGGGTAACATCAGTTCTATAGGATGGTGCGAAGGTGTCTGGGCAAGTCGCGTCCCATACCAGCAAACGACCTGATTTCCAAGGTGCCAGGGTCACACCATCTGGTCTCCTGCCATCTGACCTGACCAAACCAGGCGGCTCCAGTCGAGACGGGATCTTGGCTGATGACAGAGCCCGCTTCACGATGTCATTCAGTGCGGTATGACGTTGATGTCTTCCTTCACTTTGTCTGCAACTGAGGGCATGCCTACCTAGCTCATCAACTATTACTGAGCAGTGCTGGCATTGGTGTGGTCCACATATTGAGGTCCCTAGACGAAGTCCCACTGCCACCCGCACTGTGTTGTCATCCATGCGGAGGCCCAGAGAGGACACTGGAAGGGCTCTCAACCACGCACTGGACTCCTTAGTAGACACAGCCAGTAATCGAGCATGTTCCGCATCATTGGCAGCACTATCTAGGAGGTGTTGAGCGGTTGATACCGTTCTCACTGAGTCCCATGATTTCTGTTTGGTAGCTGCAGTACCCTCAGGAGTTGGAAATACATGCCCGGCTGACCATGCAGACTTCGCCTCGACTACAAAGGGTGCAAGTTGAGATGAGGAAGTAGGAGGCAAAATCTAATCTACCAGCTCTGAGGATGAGTGAACAGATGCCAAAAAGGCAGATGGAGCAATATTCACTGCACTCTGAATCCCTAAACCTCCCAACTTCACTGGTAAAATAGCCTGGACCCATGCCTGACTGTCTCGCTCAAGAAGATTGTTGGTCACTCCATCTAGAATCTCACGCAGGCAATCATCATATGTCTCAAGGGTGGCCGATCTGAAACATGGAGCAGTCCTGAGGATGTACAGTAACTTGGGCAGGGAAAAACTATTGCGCAACAAAACCAGTGCATCATGTGCTGTTAGCATCTGCAGCCGCTTACCCAATCTCTGTAGCTCTTCCACTTTTTCTGCCAAAGCTACAGATATGCATTCTTCAACATATATAATGACATAATTTATCAACACATGTATTGACATACTTTACCAACACCCTATAATAGAGTATAGACAAACTACAGTGAAACCTCTCTACGAAAGCCATGCTAAGGGGCAAGCCTTTTGACTGTGTAGAGTTTGGCTGCTTTTAGAGGTTATTTGGTATTGCAGTATATTTTTTTGTTCTATTCATGTTGGCTGTTGTTGAGAGCCAAGTTGCTTTTCTGAGTCGTTTTATAGAGCGGTTTGATGGTGTACCATCACTAATTATGGATGCATTTACCAACAAATCTCTATAAACATTCTTTACTAACATACATAATGGCACACTCTACCCACACATATATAGACAAACTTCACCAACACACTTTACCCACACACGTCTGAACACACTATACCAACACACCTATAAATATACTTTACCAACTATGAATACAATTTACCAACACAACCAATGGTGCATTTTACCAACACAACTAACAGTGCACTTTACCAAACAAAACGGCTTTGCATTCTACCAACACAAGTAATGGCACACTTTACCAATACAACTACACTTTACCAAACATAACCAATGGTACAATTTACAGAACACAACACTTTACCACACACAACTACATTAAACACAACTATACTTTACCAAAGCACAACTACACTTTACCAAAACACAACTACACTTTATAAAACCCAACTACACTTTACCAAACACATATACCTACAAAGACAACCAACAGTACACTTTACCAAACACAAGTAATGGTGCCCTTCACCAATACAACTGCACACTTTACCAACACAATGCACTCTACACACACACTGCACTTACCAACACATTACACCTTACCAACACAGTGCACCTTACCAACACACTGTACCTTACCAACACACTACACCTTACCAACACACTGCACCTTACCCACACAATGCACCTTACCCACACACTGCACCTTACCCACACACTGCACTTCACCAACACAATGCACTTTACCAACACAATGCACCTTACCAACACAATGCACTTTACCAACACAATGCACCTTACCCACACATTGCACCTTACCCACACACTGCACCTTACCAACACATAGCACCTTACCAACACACAACACCTTACCAAAACAATGCACTTTACCAACGCAATGCACTTTACCAACACAATGCACTTTACCAACACAATGCACTTTACCAACACAATGCACTTTACCAACACAATGCACTTTACCAACACAATGCACTTTACCAACACAATGCACTTTACCAACACAATGCACTTTACCAACACAATGCACTTTACCAACACAATGCACTTTACACACACACTGCACTTTACCAATACATTGCACTTTACCAACACAATGCACTTTACCAACACAATGTACTTTACCAACACAATGCACTTTACCAACACAATGCACTTTACCAACACAATGCACTTTACCAACACAATGCACTTTACCAACACACTGCACTTTACCAACACATTGCACTTTACCAACACAATGCACTTTACCAACACACTGCACTTTACCAACACATTGCACTTTACCAACACAATGCACTTTACCAACACACTGTGCACTTTACCAACACAATGCACTCTACCACAACACAATGCACTTTACCAACACAATGCACCTTACCAACACACTGAACTTTACCAACACAATGCACTTTACCAACACAATGCACTTTACCAACACAATGCACTTTACCAACACAATGCACTTTACCAACACAATCCACTTTACCAACACACTGAACTTTACCAACATACTGCACTCTACTAACAAGTGGAGGCCACCTGATATCTAGCTGGTAAGAAGTTAATGACATTATTAGCAGTTTTAGCAGCATTGACTGCTTTTCTGAACATTAATTATACATTATAAGACTAGTTACAAGCATTTCAGTACTTTAAAAGTACTTCTAACTTTTGGTAATATGGAATATGCTCAAATACAGTACAAGTATTTTCTACTCAATTTACCTAAAGGATTTGAGTACTTTGATAAGTATTTCGGTACTCGTGCTTAAGCAAACTTAATACAGGTCATACATGCACTTGACCAATACCACTGTACCTTACCAAATTAACACACTTTACTAAACACAACTGATGGTTAACTAATGATAAACTTAAAAACGTTTAGCTATTTTGCTGTTTCATGAGAAAAGGCCTTGAATTTGCATTCCAGCAAAGCCAGGTACCCAATCACTGCTGGGTGGACTGGTGGGGCTGGTGGGAGGCAGAAGAAGAAAAACCAGATGGAAAGTTGCCAGAGTAGGACTGAACCTAGGACCTCAGGCCCTGAGCCAGGGCACAACCACTACATCACACAGCCACACACAAACATACACACACACACACACACAAACACACACATACACACACACACACACAAACACAAACACACACATAAATACTAACACATGATGAGTTACGTTTAGCTATTTTGTTGTTATAGTTTGTTTGTTTTTGCTTGTTGTTTTAATTTTTGTTTTTGTTTGTTTTTTGTTGTGTTTTATTTTGTTTCTTATTTCAGATTTTGGAAGACGACTCAAAATCTGACCAACTAACATCTAAAGAATCTCAGATTCTGGAGTCGTGTCCAGCTTGTGGCGACCCCGTACCAATCATTAACCACGAATACGACCTCTGTAGCTGTGGTCACCGCTGGGGTAGGTGTGGCCTGACAATGATGTTAGCAGCTGACTCTTGCTGTGGCAGCTGCCTTCAATGTAGATCCATAGCTAACAACCTCTCAAGTGTGGACCCTCCGTGACGGTTTATAATGAAATAGAATCCTGTGGGATGTTGTGAATTTTATTGTAGCTGATCTCTCTAATTTGCCACCCAGTGAGTAAACATAATCCAGATTACCCCAGCTGGGAGGGCTCATGTGAATGATGCTAGGCTAGATTGTTATCTTATTATAATACAATCAATTACCCTAAATTAAAAAAAAACAAAAAAAACTCCTTCCCCCTCCCATTTTTATTTTTAGTTTTTAGTTTTTAGTTTTTTACTGTTTACCCCGCTGTAAATCAGTTTTTTTATGAACACAACTTCTACCTTCTTTTTTTTTGCATATAATATATTGTTCTACACCGCTTTGATCGTTCTTGATACACATGATATGAATGTGGTAGAGGTTACTGAACAAGCTTTCCTAGGACTATTGAATGTACTGCAACATTGGGAAATTGTTCTACGATCACGGCCAGCTACAGAGGCTAATGTATGTGTTGATCCTTCTCTGGCCTGGATTTGTTATTTTATTTATTTATTTCTGAGACCTTGGCCAAAATATAAGGAATAACTATGCACAGGCTCGCTCACTATTTGTGCTCAAGAATACCACTAGTTGGCGAGCGAGCGAAGCGAGCGAGACAGTATTAGGGGTAGATAATGCAAAATCGGGTATATGTTATATGTATGTATGTATGTATGGATGGATGGTACGTATGCTCTTTAAACGCGCGCGCCGGGAACTTTTTTCTCCAAAAAAACACAGCTTTTTAGGCTTGACTCCAGTTTATTCTGAAACTACAGCATTAAACAAACCTTACTTTATACTTAAGCTCCAAAGTGTGAGAAAATTCCTGCGATAACGCTTGCTTTTAAGAGTTGATTTGACCGGTTACTATGGCATTGAAGACCCTTTACCAGATTTAAATTCAAAACTTCGCATTTTTTCCGGCTAAGTGCGGCTTGTTAGTTGTCAAGAGCCACCTGTAGTCAGTACTAAGAGAGCTATAACTACTTCTGAAAAGCGCATGTAAGCACATAAAGTATTAATGCTAAGGAAGCTACTTACTCCAGGGATGCTGAGGTAAGTACGTAATTCCATATTGTTAGCTAAATATGCAAAAATAACTCTGGCCTTTCTTTATTATAGCTAAGAGCTTGTTGTCAACAGTGACTGGTAAATTCAAATAGTCAAAATGACTCAAATTTGGTACTACAAAAGTTACCACTGCTCAAGAAAATGAGGTAAGAAAGTAATTTTGTATTTGTGTGCTAAAATTGATTGTCTTTTGTTTTTGTAGGTGAGAGCTTGTTGTCAAGAATTCAAGGTAATTCAGATGGTCAAAGTAACTTCAATTTGATACTACAGAAGTTATCAATACTCAAGAATGAGGCAAGTAGTAATTCCATATTTGTTGGCTAAAATTACAAATAATAACACTGGTTTATTTTTTATCGTAGCTGAGAGCTTGTTCAAGAGTTACTGGTGATTGAGATTATCAGAATGGCAGATGTTTGATACTACAAAAGTTACCATTAATCAGGTAAGAGAGTAATTTTGTATTTGTTTGCTGAAATAAAAGGTCATAACCGCTATTATAGTGTTTGCATGAACTAAGCTAAAACATAGTAACAATACATAATTTTATGTTACCTAACTATCAGGCTCGCTCGCCATTTGTGCTCAAGCACACCACTAGTTGTATATATGTATGGACGTATGTATGAAATTTTGTACTTTGATCCTCGCGTTTTTGTGTTAGTTATGTGGTCGACCGCGTCCCAAATTACACTAAACAGAATCCTCTGGTTTATCTATCAGTACCCGTATCATACTAGAAATTGAATTGTTTACCGTTTTGAATTCTTTTGCGGGTGCAGTTAAAACTTGAAAACTTAAGGGACTTCCATTTCTATTCGAGTTAGTGGCGGTGGTAAGTCAATGCGCTCTTTGTCATGGTTATAAGCCGTGCGCAACAGTACTTACTTGAAAATACATTGTCCACTAGACTACTGCGAAGGTAAGTCTGTGTAGGTGCATGTCCAGTTGTGTCAAAGCATTGTGTGTTACAACCACTACTTAGCTAAAGAATATCACAAAGAAAACTTTTAAATAACGTGTATTGTTTTGTTGTTGTTGTTTTCCTTCAATTCAAGCAGTTGCAGAGAGTTAGTTTGTTACTATGGCACTGAAATCCCTTTACCCTGTATGCTAATAAACAAAACTGGACCTTATTTTCAGTAGCTTCAGTGTTAGAAGTCAAAATCATTCATATAAAAATATTATAGTCTTTAGGCTCGCTCGCCATTTGTGCTCAAGCACATCACTAGTTTAGATATATGTTTGGACGTATGTATGTCATTTTGTACTTTGACCCTCCATATTTTTGTGTTCGCTCCGCGTTCGACCCCGTCCCAAACTTCACTAAACAGAATCCTCCGGTTTAGCGACCATTACCCGTATCACCTTAGAAATTGAATTGTTTACCGCTTTGAATTGTTTTGCGGGTGCAGTTAAAACTCAAAAACTTATGGGAGCTCCATTTCTATTCGAGTTAGTGGCAGTGGTAAGTTAATACGCTATTTGTCACAGTTATAAGCCCTACTCAACAGCTTTTAATTGAAAATTCATTGTCCACTAGATGAATCACGATAAGGTAAGTCTTGCGTAGGTATGTTCAGTTGTGTGAAAGTATTGTGCGTTACAACTACTATTTAGAATATCACAAAGAAAACTTTAAATAACGTGATTTGATTTTGTTGCTTCTTTTTCAATTCAAACAGTTGCGGGAGTGGTATTGACCCTTTACCGCAAACGTAATTTATAAACTCGAGTAGCTTGAGTGTTAGTTGTTAAAATCAATCATTTAACAATAGTGTAGTTTAAGGTTCACTCGCCATTTGTGCTCAAGCACACCACTAGTAATAATGATAATTGTAGCAGTAGTAGTAGTAGTAGTAGTAGTAGTAGTAGTAGTAGTAGTAGTAGTAGTAGTAGTAACAATGATTATTGATATTATAAAGAAACATGCTTACTATGTATGTACTATAGAATTTACAAAATTAGTATCAACTTTTCTCGTTATTCAAAGATGTCTGGTATTAAATTTGATCAAGATGTTTTTATATAATAGCCAGTTCATACTCTAAACTTATTAACTACACAATTCATGCATAAAAGTAAAAACATTCAAGTAAAAACAAAAGGTGATCTTGAAAATTATCCATGAAGTTATTATATCCACACTAAAGTTTGGTGGCTCTCTTAGTTGACCATCAGCATATGCGACCTGCTTTTGTACGCACGCAAGGGTAATAGCAGATGCAGTTCAAGAACAGGAAAGATAGCACTATGAGGGACATAATAGAAGCAAGACAGACAACGTAAGGATGCAGATAGCAGTGGGCAGGAGGGTCAAACAGCAGACATCCGAGCACCAGGTCATGGAGGAGTGCTGTGGTGATGCAACCGAACAGTGCACAAGCCAATAGGAAGAAGCAGACGATCGGGGCTGTGTTGACATTGTCTGGGAAATTGAAGTTGGAGGCGTGGCACTTCTTGTGTGGGTGGTGCTTGCAGAAAAACCACAGTGTGAAGAGCCACATGAGGAATAGCAGCACGCATGAAACTCCTGCCATCTGGTACAGGGTCAACAAGCCGTTCATACCTGTGTCTAAAGAATACTTTGTTATGAAGAAAATTTAGGGCACAAGTTCTGTCCTTACAGCTTCTACAAACTACATAACCTTATAGAACATTCCACAAAGTAAAAATCAAGTAAGTCAATTTATTGTAAAACTACAGCAGAACTCGGCTGAACACGTTGGGACCAAGAAGTGTTCTAATAACCAATTGAAATGTTGAAACCATAAAAATGTATTATATCGTTAGTTTGTAGCTACTTTTATTCAAAAAGTTGAGAATGCTTAATTGAGCCTAAATGAGACTACTGCTGTGGGGTGCATAATAACACTGGAGAAATAAAAAGAAGGAATTTCCTGAAGTGCAGGATAGCTAAGTGTACTATTCTATAGTGTGGTAGCTATACAGCCATTTCACTGAAGACAAGACAAATGCAGGACAAACTGTAGGATACAGTGTGCCACTCTCCTGCACTTTGAGAAAGTTGATCAGTTTCAGAAAAAGTGCAGGATAGATGGCCAAACCTACACAATCCTGTGGTAGGAAAATCCAGTAATTTTCCAGACAACCAATTATTATTAGCTATTGGCCGTGTTATCTTTACTATGTTTATGTTTTGAAGTCATTTGTAGGAGTCAATTCCAATTGAGAGGTAGCTAGCTAGCTGTTCTGGCCATGCCTGAACAGAAGCTGGAATTGCTCATTACATGTGTGACTGTTTACATTACTAATTAGTACCTCTTGTGTTCGCTCTCATTAAGAGTTATTATATCTCATTCACCCGTACACTGGTACTCTCCATCTCTAGCCTGCTCTTTGTTTACATTGCTTGTTTTGTCTCATAGAGTAGAGTGGAGCATCCTCTCTGGTTCTTATACTTGTACTACTACTACTTTTGTCAGTTTTCTAATATACTATTTGTCGCTTAGTAGCCTGAGAACATTGGGTTATTAGTGTGGGATTGTTCTGCTGTGGGTGCAGCAGGGTAACTGTGGGCAGTTGAGTCACTATTCTCCTGTCTCCCTGTAACATAGTGGACATTTCTACCAAGCGAGCTACATTGTTTACACACTAGCAGCAACTGAGTACAATATAGCTAGCTACTATGCATACACATACTTTACAACATACTTTACAACATACTGGAAATGGAGCTTGTTAGTACATGACTTATGCTTATCCTTATTTGTCTTTCAATAACACAAAAAGCAACAAAAACAAAACAAAAACCAACAAAAAAAACAAAAAAAAAAACCAAAAAAAAAACAAAAAAAAACAAAAAAACAACAAAAAAAAACAATTAGCTACCAAGATTAAGTAGAAACTGGCTTTTTGTTATTAGCTATAATGAATGTGAGCTCACATACCTCCAGGATACAGCCAGGCATAAGGAAGGATGATGTTGACTACTCCAAATATCCCAAGCAAGCAATACCACAATCCACACAAGACACCTGTAGGGAAAGAAGAAAACTTGATGATTTGTAAGGCAGTTTCTGTATGTATAACAGCTAAAAGGATATATATATATATATATATATATATATATATATTATATATATATATATTATATATATATATATATAATATATATAATAATACTTATTACATGAGTCAGAGTGTGATATGGTGAGATATTTCATGAGCAGACTAATTTATTTTCAAGAGCCAGAGTGCTCTAACCTGTGCTCTAACCCTGTTGAGTAGGGTATACTGGAGGAAGGTAGCTGTAAAAACTGTAGGTAACTCATGATATTTTTCAAGCTATTTCAAGCTGCCTTGTAGTTATAGCAACCTGCCAAACTTTTCAATTTTCTGGTTTTTACAGATACCTTCCTCTGGTGTACCCTACTCTACAGGGTTGGAGCAGCTGCTAAAATGTCAGGGCTGGGGGTGTGGGTAGCCCCTACAGCCAACTTTAGCTATGAGTTACCCTTCCTCTGGTACTTACTACAGTAGTAAAGATATCTAGTGTGGAATAAACCACATATTACACTATGTCAAGAGTGATATGGCAAGATATATTGCACTCTCAGGCTTTATTTTCACTCGCCTCTGGCTCCTGAAAATAAATTAGTTTGCTCATGAAATATTTTGCCATATCACACTCTGACTCATGTAATAAGTACTATATATATAATATATATATATATATATATATATATTGAGTAAGAGCGCTGTAAACTGTACAGAAACATTTTTGCCTCATTTAGTCACTTCATTCAGTTTCATTGGAACTATAGCTATTCACTGTTATAGTGTTGAATAATCTAAAAGGAATTGTTATGGAAAAGGGTGTTTGAAATTGTTTCATGTTAGCATTCAACAAAAGGTCTCCAAGTAGTGAGTATACTAAATAACACTCATTGGGAAAGGTTAGCTATATACTCTGTTATAAAAGCAATCACCTGCAAGCAAAACTGTTTTTTGTCCTTATTGCATTAGTTGTTTGGTGCAGTCTGTACTGAATATGTAGATAAAGTAATTGGTATCAGCCGATATGGGTGTATCGGTAAATATCTGTATCAGTTACAAATAGCAGAGACACAGCAGGATCGTTAGGCCATGTTTCATGCATTAAACTGACAGAATATTTAAACACAATGTCGATAAAGTATTGGCTGATTCTGAAATAGCAATTGAAGGGAAATAGCTATCTGTTAATTGATCAGCAAGTAGCTATGTGTTGATGTGCCTGTTCTCAATTTGACAAATTTATGCCTGCATAATTTCAAAGTGTGAACCAATAATAAAAAACTGTCAATTGAAAAAAGCTAGAGTATTGATCAGTTATACATTATTAAAAGGTTTCAAAACATTCACTTGATAAAGAGTCAATGAATGCTCATGTGTAGCAAATCCTAATTAGTGTACACAGAATATAATTTTAAAAAAAACTTATCGTAGTATTGATGAAGTTTAATTTTATCAAGACATTTCTGCTTCAAGAAGCCTTCATTAAGATTTTAGTGTTAGCATTTTCTGAAGTTCCTGAGGGTCAATGTAACATTTCGCATTCTGTTGTCATAGTTTTCACGATTGTACCATCTCACAACTGATGAAGGCTTCTCGAAGCCGAAATGTCTTGTAAAAATTAAACTTCTTCAATACTATAAAAAATAAGACTATTATGTTCATTTATAAGTATTAACGTAGTTAAAAATGAATTAGTATTAATCAGCTACATTGATGCATTAGCTACAATATCATAATTATAAGTGATTACAATGATCAATATGAAATGAATTATACATTAAAAAAACCGATCAGATTTACACTAGTAGCTATGCATAAAAAAGAAATGAAGGTAAGAGAGTGTTGACAATAATGTGATAGCTACTATCTAAAGTAATGGTGTAATAATTAACTACCATATTGTGAGCACTATCTAGTTGGAGCACCCAGCAATGGTCAGTTGCAATCTTATTTTACTTTTTTGTGTGTGTGTGTTGGCAATACTGTTGTAATCAGTTGGAGAGTTATGGCCCATGAACATGGTAAAGTAGGCCAGAGGAAAAAATCCTAACCCTAACGTTTGAATAAAAGAATCAACTTGCTTTGAGACATACTTCCCACAGCTATGGATGCTTCTACTCCACAAAAATATTTTCTCCAGTCAAACCAGGCCAATTTCTCACAACAATCATTTCTTCGAATAGAAACCTTAAAAGTGCACTACTTCAGCTAAGGTTGATGACATCCATTTTTGTTTAGTCTAAAATGCTGAAAAAGTTAGACTTCACTTGCAGTTAGTCTAGTTTTGTGTGCAGTTGTTCAAGTTTGGAAATTAGAAGAGGTAATATTTAGGTACATAAATTCCTACAGTTGGACCTCGCTCAATGGACCTTCTGAAAAACGGACAACCACACTACAGCGGACAAACTGAAAACTACGGATGGATTTCCTATTGAAAATTATATATCATAGAGTTTCCAAGATGAGGACATTCTGAATTCCAGACACACAATTGCTACACCAAACAAAAAGTCAGTTCAGACAATCTTGTGGACGTACCCACATGGAAGAAAGAAGAAGGAAGAACAGAAGACGGAAGTGTGCAGTGAAAGACATTTGTGTGTGTAGTCATTTTGTGTTGTAAGGTGTGGATGTGTTAATGAACAGTTGTATATATGTGTGTATGCATGTCTTGAGGCAGAGCGGGAACTTTGTAGCCTTTCATGTGAGTTATAGGTGGAGCTTGGAGTTCCTTATAAACCCTTGTTCCACGTGTTTCAGTTAGTTTTGTGTCATGTCATTCAATTTGTTGCGTGTTTATTTTCTTCTAAATTAAAGTAATTTATAATCTATCCTAATCTGACTTTGGGCAGGTACTGGTTAACCATGGGATAGCTTAGAAGGCACATTACTCTGGTGGCAGCAACTAGCTTTGCTGTCATCAGGTGCGAGTTGACGAGGCTAGCGTTTCGATCAACCCCAAGTCAGCCAACAAATCTTATGAATCTACAAGTTCTTTCATCAGATCCTGGGTCCACAGAGGTGGTAGCTAGTCCGCACCTAGCTAAACTATCATTTCTAAATGCTGACTCAGTCACACTACGGTTTTATTCGCGGATTGTTTTGGCTGATTAAATTAACTAATGTATTATGAATGAAAGTGTGAGTACAGAGTAATCTACCAAATACAGCAAAGCAGCCACGTACATGCAAAAACACTTGCAAAGCATTGGCTTATATATATAATTATAATAGCTGCCTAGTGAATGACTATGAGAGTGATGATGATGATCTTGCAGTGTGTGCTTAGATGGGAATCCAGCTTTTTGAATCAACTGGGTGAGAAGATGATGATGATGAGACAGCCCTTTTTTTCTCCTCCAAAGTTGAAGAGTTTCAAAGAAGCAATAGATGTATTGGAAAATGTAGTAAGCTCATATTTGGAGCATCATGGCCACATAAAAGAAGCCATATAGTTAAGAACAACTGTAGACAGTATTGTGAACTTAAAAATTTCATTGTATTGATGTGATTAAAAAAAACAAAAAAAAACAACAACTAAATTATTGAAGGTTAACTCAAACTTGTTTTCCCATTCCTTTATTCGGAAGTTCAACTGTAGTTTGTAAAGGGGATTTAGTCCGAAACTGGAGCCCCCCTAGATCCATCACTGGGTATTATGTAGTATGTGGACTTGACTGTTGCACTTATTTTGCCTATATTTCACTACCACAACTTCATGTGGTTATATTTCTTATTCATGCTCACCTTAGTTTTGATTGAATGCTATAATTTGTCTGTACATAATAGACAATTACCATAAAGAAAACGAGCACAAAGGCTTCATGAACCCAATGATACCACATGGCTTACACTTGGTGTATATGTACAGTATACTCATGGAGTATTATGGTCCATTTACAATGGATATATACTGGTATATATAGGGCTACTGGAGTATACCATCATTAGTTATACACTTGTAAGTTCTCAGACCCAGATAATTTAAAATGGATACAATACTACAAAAGTTGTTCATTATATTAAATCTGAATGTATATATGTCAATTACTGCTGTTGTACACAATTATATAAAATAAACAAAGTAAATGGCTATATTAAGTAATTATAACTTAAATGTTTACCTTATTTGATTTTAGCATTAAGACCGTGCCACATACGAGTCTTCCCCAAGGCATTTAAGGGTAATTAGCTTAAGAAAGTAGCTAGCTACTCTGAGACACCCATTGGAATATGAAAGAAGCTATGATCATAACTTGCATGTAATGAAAGAGTAGTGACAGGTGAGTCCAGTCCAGCACAGAACAAACCGGCTCAAATTGAAATAATTGAGACTTGAGCGAGCATGAATTTCATCGTCAATGTTTATTTGAAGAGGTTCATCCTCGCTGTCACACACATGGTCTGGGACATCTACAACGAAATTTTTACATTAATAGCAAATATTAAGTTCTAATAGACAATATACATTTAATTAAAACTTAACCTGACGTCCTGTATATTGAATTTATACATGAGTGATAGGTTATTATTGTTAGGAAACATGTCTAAAAATTTTTTAAATACCGTTGCTATATTGTTGTCAGGTGTAATAACTTGGCAAGTGTGCAATAACACTTGCCCGGTATTTAAACTAGTTAAAGCATGAGCGCTTAGTGCCTAGTACATTTATCGCACTCAGTCCTCGGGCCTACGGCCCTCGGGCTGTCGTGCAATAAATCGACTAGAAACTAAGCGCTCATGCTTTAACTATAACCTAAATAAATATTTACTGCATTATGACACTAATATTTCACCCCCTTCTCCCCCCCCCCCCCCCCCCCCCCCCCCACCCCCTCACCCCTTTAACGTCATTGGGCACGCCCTTTTTATGCTGGCAGAAACAGCAGAGCTTCAATTCACTGTTTGTTCTTGCCAGATTTGCACTGACACCAAACACTCCACAAAGTTTAGATTTGGAATTAGAATAGACAAGTTTTACTGCTTGGCCATCCTTAGCAGCCTAGTCAGCATTCAGCAGAAATAATGCCCCTTAAACGTCTACATCATGCACCAAACCCCTCTTTTCCTAGCATCATAATAATGTAAAATTAAAAAAAAAAATAGATTGGACATGCCCCCATTATAGCTAAATAGATCAGATATAGTAAATGGATCACTTGCTGAGATAGAGTTCAATAAACTGCTACATAATAGTCACTTTTGTAACTAATAAAATTGTTTACAAAGTCAGTATATAGCTAGCTGTTTTTTTGGGTGGACTAAATTATAAAATAAACTGTATACTTAAATCTTTAGTTAAACTATGTTGCTGTCTTTATACCTTATTTGATAGCTATGAAGGCAAAAACAACCACAAAGCAATCTTAAGTGCTTACCAAGAATAATATTATTGTTATTACATTATGTTACAGTACTTCTTTAATCAGCTAAAACACCATAGCTAGCTAACTAGGGACGATAAATAATCAATTAATTAGCTAGTTACTAGCAAAATTAAGATGGACGTCTCTCATCGAGGGTTCGAAAAAGGGAAGAAAAATACAAACTTGAGATTTGAAAATTGAACTCCCCAAGCTGGTTACCAGTGGCATATTTAATACATTCACGTATTTTTTCTTCACTTACCCATGCTGTATAATGGACGGAATTCAAGACCGCCTAGAAATGCGCCCAGGAAAGAATTTATTTGCAGCGACGATCGGGAAATAGTGGCGCGATAGCTTTATTGGCGAGCGAGCGTAGCGAGCGAGACACTTACAGGGGTAACACAATCGAAAATCGGGGATGTTTATTCAGCGAGCGAGCGAAGCGAGCGAAGCTGACTATCAGTCGTGTTCAATTGAGATTTCAGATATATATATATATATGTAGGTATGTATGCGTACGTCAAAAAATTTCGCCCGCGCTTCTAATTACGTAAGTTAGGTAAAGCGTTTACAGTTCCGGTATTTTTCAATTAACGAGCACGGAGAATCAACTAAGTTTCAACCAAAAAGTTTATAGCTACTCTCTTCTTGGCGAAAGACTGAATGGCAAATTGTCAAGCTGCGCTTCTTTGCCACTGCGTTCGAAGTTTATTAGGTAATTCTGTTATTGTTAACTCTTCATGCCTAATCATTGCTATTATTTAGCGATTTCCTTCACAAATTATCTTTACCTATACTCATATATTTACTCGCTCGCCATGCATTTGCGCTATTCGAGCGCACCACTAGTTTATTGGCGAGCGAGCGTAGCGAGCGAGACACTTACAGGGGTAACACAATCGAAAATCGGGGATGTTTATTTATATATATGGACGTACGTATGTCATTTTGTACTTTGACCCTCCGTATTTTTGTGTGTTTGCTCGGCGTTCGACCCCGTCCCAAATTGCACTAAACAGAATCCTCTGGTTTAGCGATCAGTACCCGTATCACCCTAGAAATTGAATTGTTTACCGTTGCTTCTTGTTTTGCGGGTGCAGTTTTTCTATTCGAGTTAGTGGCGGTGATAAGTCAATGCGCTCTTTGTTATGGTTATAAGCCGTGCGCAACAGTATTTACTTGAAAATACATTGTTCACTAGATTACTGCGAAGGTAAGTCTGTGTAGGTGCATGTCCAGTTGTGTCAAAGCATTGTGTGTTACAACCACTACTTAGCTAAAGAATATCACAAAAAAAACTTTTAAATAACGTGTATTGTTTTGTTGTTGTTTTCCTTCCAAGCAGTTGCAGAGAGTTGTTACTATGGCACTGAAATCCCTTTACCCTGTATGGTGACCTTATATTCAGTAGCTTCAGTGTTAGAAGTCAAAATCATTCATATAAAAATAGTACAGTCTTTAGGCTCGCTCGCCATTTGTGCTCAAGCACACCACTAGTTTATTTATTTGTATATAATATATATATTATGTATGGACGTATGTATGTCATTTTGTACTTTGACCCTCGCGTTTATGTGTTAGTTACGTGGTCGACCCCGTCCCAAATTGCACTAAACAGAATCCTCTGGTTTATCGATCAGTACCCGTATCACCCTAGAAATTGAATTGTTTACCGTTTTGAATTCTTTTGCGGGTGCAGCTAAAACTTGAAAACTTAAGGGACTTCCATTTCTATTCGAGTTAGTGGTGGTGGTAAGTCAATGCTCTCTTTGTCACGGTTATAAGCTGTGCGCAACAGTATTTACTTGAAAATACATTGTCCACTAGACTACTGCGAAGGTAAGTCTGTGTAGGTGCATGTCCAGTTGTGTCAAAGCATTGTGTGTTACAACCACTTCTTAACTAAAGAATATCACAAAGAAAACTTTTAAATAACGTGTATTGTTTTGTTGTTGTTTTTTTCCTTCAATTCAAGCAGTTGCAGAGAGTTGTTACTATGGCACTGAAATCCCTTTACCCTGTATGCTAAATTTAAAAACTGGACCTTATCAGTAGCTTCAGTGTTAGAAGTCAAAATCATTCATATAAAAATGTATAGTCTTTAGGCTCGCTCGCCATTTGTGCTCAAGCACACCACTAGTATAGTTTTGTCCTAATCGACAGTTCCTGGATGTTTTCAGTATGTTGTAATGAAGTCCCTCACCCACCTTTCGCGTCAGGCCAGTGAGACTAGTGTTTTATATCAGCGAGCGAGCGAAACACTATAGAGGGTGTATGTATAAGCAACACCAACGCATGGATGTTGGTACGGGATTTACACAACCAAGGGCCGCACAGAGGGGTACAACCTAGAAAATGCACAAAAATTTATTTTGATTGGACAGTTAACTTAGGTCACCTCCTAGGAAGCCGGAATGAAATATCTTAACTTCGAACTGAGCAATCTGATGGAGAGTTTGAACGTTCCATGGTACAAGTAATAGTTAAATCAAGGGTTTGAAGAATGATCGCTGTAACCGTCCAGACTCTGGGGGCGGTTGTCTAGCGATAATTTCGAGAGTTACCGTGGTTTAACTTACATTACCGCAGTTACCATTTCAGACAGTGTAAACGTCCAAATTAAAAGAGAGAATATCGCTGTTTTGCGGGGAATAATATGGACAGTTAATGCAGAGGGTCACTCCAAAAATACCTACAACTGACTATAAGAAGTGCTTTTCTCCCCTTTTTGCCGCCTTAAAAAATAGTGGTGTTAGAAGAGTGATGACATCCAGTGAAGTTCACAAGACAAGACTTGTAATTCTCCGTGTCTTCTTTAGAGGGGGATGAAGTAGTACAAGTAAAATATAAATAGATTTTTTCTTCTTAGCTATTGTAAAATAGCCAGTATATAATATATTATTATTACTTTATAACGTAATTATTTGTGCATTCTCAAAACAAAAAAATATTTTGCGTACAATTTGAACACTATGTCTTGTGATACAAATTTTTTATGCTGGCGATTGGAAGAGAATAATGCTGGGGAATAACTTACCAAGTCAACTATGTACCATGGTTAACTCGAACAGTCTATCAGATTGCTAAATTTGTGACCAACCTCTTAGGAGATGAATAAATGAACCGTCCAATCAAATTTAATTTGCATGCTTTCCTAAGTCGGTTGCATCCCTCCGTTTGGTCGGGACAGGACTTTCCTACCTACTGTTGTTGTTGTCTCCTTTACAAACACAATCTCATCTATCCACTACACCAACTTTAGTAGCAAATTCAGATATGTCACAAGTAATTCCAGTACATTCAGTTTTCTGTTTCAACTCTCGTTTACTCAACTCTGCATGAATTTATAATAATACTAGCTGTTCCAGGCTTGTTGAAGGCCATCCCATCTCCCGAAACACTTCAATGATCTGGTCTTGATCGTTGACCTTACATATTCGCTAGTCTACACTTACTCAGATAGGTCTGGGCGGTTCAATCGCACGCGACAAAAGAACGCTGGCGTGTTTTGTTGATCATTTTGCTCAACTGGAGCCCAGAATCATTGGAGGCGCAGTTAGGTTATTGAGGATTTCTTTCTGATATTTTGTTGGTCACTTTATTATTACTGAGAGATTAGGTAATACCCCCTGGTGCGTGAACGTGGAACTGTACTTTTGATGATTTTATTGAACACAATGGACTATTCTTATTGTGATTACTGGAATGTGGGTACTAAGTTCCACCTGATAAATATTCAAGCCATCCCCAAAGGGAAATGGTCAGGAAAATTAGAGAGAATTCAAGCAACACCTGGTTCATCAGCCACCCATAGACAGGAGGGAACTTTCAGAACAAATCTGATGTGAATTGCTCAAAAACATCCTCCAAGACTTGTTTCCCTATCTTTAAGGATGAAGTGCCAAGATCTTCTCCTACTCATTACATAAAGAAGTGCTCCACTTCTCCCCTTTCTCAATACACGACCAACAATGGAAGGAGTGTTGTCCATGAGTCAATTCTTGGAGGACAACACCAGCTATCTATTTCAAAGGAGAACCAATTGGCATCATTCCCACAAGAGTCTAGAAGAGACACTTTTGTCAACAGTGCGCTCACTTGCTGCAGACCATTTCAGTCTCTCCTCCCAAGCCTGCTCTTACATCCAGCCTGATGTCTAATTTCTGGATTCCTCCTCCTATGAATAAGTCAGCTGAACAGGACGAAGGCTACGATAAGGGAGAGATGACACAAACATCGTATGGGAAGAGAGTGTTATCAATGCAGCCAGTGATGATCTCATCTCAGCAAGATCGATGGACATAAAGTCACAAGGAAGAATGAAGGATTTCTTTCTTAATTGTATAGGACAGCTGCTTGCTGGAATTTTCCACCTGTAACTGGAGATATGCCTTCTGAAAATACTCCTACTTTGTTCTCAAGCCATTCAGCAGCACATGATGGAAAGGAAGTAAGGGAAGAGTCTAGGGAGAATTTGAGCACACTTACAACAATAAAGCAGTTCATGATATGCCTTCAATAACATCAATAAGCAAAGAAACTCAGGATAACCTGGATAGTGTCGGTTGGGAATGCTTGTATACTGCTGATACTCACCACTCTGCAGACTATGGAGATGTTTCTTCTGGATATCCTCCACCAAGTTCCTACTCCAAGTTCAATACCAATGAAATCCAAGGTCATAGGGAGAGTGGTCTAGTCAGGAGGTAACAAAGGAAGAGTGTTCCCAAAAACGAGTGCGGAATGACATGGCTAGAAAGTCTCACTTGAAGGAACTTGTCACACTAACTTTGAGAATGGCCATCATGGAGGCTGGTTCACATCCAATGCAGCTTCTCTTTCAAGTGACATGCCATCTAGACTTCCACCTCCTCATTGGATGCCTTTCTGAGCAGTCACCTCCCCACAGTTTCTTCACCACCCATACTGAAGAAATACAGCATGAGGACATAGGTGTGGGTGAACTTGTGGAGGAAGTGATAAGAGATGTGAATACTAAGAACATGAGTCCTTCATGGTATCAACCAGCGAATTATCGCTCGACAAATATGGTGAAGCAGAATACTGGGCCACAAGTATGCCTCTCAATACTTCTGCAGACACTGTGTTCAAATTATAAGAATAAGACAAATTATCAAAAGATAGACATAATGTGGGACTAGTTTCAAGATATGATGTGGATCTCAACAAATGCTCACAAATAGTTGGAATAGGCGCACTGAAGTATTAACAGCAATTGAACCCCCAGCTACACATTGTGGAAATGGAGGTGTTGGACAGTACCCCCTACTGTTACAATAACTGTGAGTAAGAATTGGTAGGATATAAGGATGAAATAGCAATTGGTGAAGATGATTTTAGCCAATATGCTAATAATATTACTGAGGATGAAAAATGATTATGAATGGAATGTAGGCGTGGCAATGAACAAGGACATGAAAACTGATGATGACAAAGAAATGGACGAGGAAGGGAAACCCATAAGGATGATACAGAGGGGATGGAACAGGACAAATGTACTGATGATGAAGATGGAAGAACAGATGACAACTACAACGTAATTGTAGAAAAAAATGGACATGAGGACACTGATGAGGAAATTGATGTGGAAGTTAGTGAAGATGAAGAGTTTGATGATGAGGATTATGACCATGATGACAATGATGATGATGATGATGATGATGATGATGATGATGATGATGATGATGATGATTTCGAATTTGAAGGGGATGAAGTGTTTGATGACCATGAAGATTTTGATACTGTATTTGAACGGGATGAAGAATTTGACATTGACATAAATACAAGTTTAGAATTCACAGTGGGAGAATGAAGGACACTGATGTAAGTTCATCTCACAGTGGTTACTGTTTTTCTGGTCAAGCTATCACATGCTCTCATGGATACAATGACATTCTAGCCTCTGCATATTTCAAGCCTAGCAGCTAGTGAAGAGACAAAGGAAAATTCTGTTGAGCAATTCCCAAATGCTATTGCCGCTGATACAGATATAGACATTCTGAGATAATGTAACAACCTAGAAAGGATTACAAGATACACACACAAATTAGCTAGACTACCTGAGCCATGTTTTGCAAACATTGGGCATTCAGGTTGTTATAATAATGTCAGTTTTTGTACACATAATAGCTACATCTATATTATTGTATCTTTAAGTAGTGTACAACACTTTCTAATCAATTATCTTAAACTCTGACTCTATTATTGTCCAATAGTTTGATCAACACCCTGAGTTTAGCTATAAATTAGTAGTTAAGCTTAAATATGTGCTTGTTACAAATCTTGGCAATATTAAAAATATATAAAAGTGCCAGGATTTTTTCAAAGGGATGCACAAAATTATGTATCTAGAGCTACATGTGTTAGTTCGGAGACATAAGGTAACCAGTACATGTTCAGTCAAGAAAACTCAAGACTCTGTGTCAATTCAAGCTCTGTAGTGGCATAAAAATGATTCATAAGTATTAATAGTTCACTTTAGTCAAATACAATAGAACCATCGAACTTTGGCTAGTCTAATTCTACATCAGTAGAGAAGCTGACACCTGATTACTTACCACGTTGTTTCATCCATACCTTTCTTGCGGTTCAAAGTCTTTGATGACTAACTATGCAATAATAATAATTCTAGATAATTATTTGTGCCATCAAGAGTCTTTTCAAACCATCAATGATCTTTGCTCACAGATTTATTTGATCTCATTTAATTTAAACTACTAAAGAAAGACTTAACTGAAGAATTTACAATAGGTAAAGGTGGCATTATAAAATATTTCCAGTATATATCGTTAGTTAAAAAAACTCACTGATAAGATAGTATAGGTAAATACATAATGAAGCATTTCATTCTTGAAGACAAATTATTTTGATTGTCCAGGAATTTGCCTGATGAAGTATTCACAATAAGGCACTACCAAATAAGTGTGTCCTTACAGTTTTGTAATGCTCATTACTATTTATGGTGGCTTACTGTTTCTAGCAGTCTTGCTGCTCCATGTCACAATAGTATACATAACTCTGTTGCTAGAGTATTTCCTTTGGTTATTTGTAGGAACATGTGGGTTATATACCTACCCAAGCAAACATGTTTGTGGGGGCTTGCCTTGCTCGCAATGCGCGAATCGCCACAGGTCTGGTTGACAGCAAGTAAGTCGCTGCCACCAGAGATCAGCAAGAGGGGTTAGCCTCACTTTGAGCTTTAATAAAAATACTACTGTAAACTGATCTGATTACAACACGTGGCGAGAGAGCTTATGTATGGGCCCACTCGCCGCTCTGACCAATCACAATGATACACACACACACTCAGGTGATCGATTACGATAATGACACAAAACTCAGCAGGTGACCTGCGCATAATACTTCTACAACACAAATGTTCTACATGACAACCAACTATAGCTAAGACACACAATGTTCAATATGACTGTTCATGCATCTTCTATGTTCTTGAATGTGGGCTGGCCCACATCTCCCCCCTCCTCCTTTAACAGCAAGGTGTCACCGGCACTGCACCCGTTGTGGCACCTGCTCATACGTTCCGGTCTCCACTCCTGTACACCACGTCGAAATGAAACTCCGAGAGCTTTAGAGCCCAACCATACACCCTCCGATTCTTCTGTCTCCCCAACTTCAGCCACTCCAGACCTCGGTGATCTGTAATGATAACAAACCGCCTGCCATATAGGTAAAACGCAAAGTACTGTACCGCTTCAAACAGTGCCAGACCCTCCAGCTCCTGAGCGCTATATCTTGATTGAGCACCCTTCAACTGCCTGGAGAAGAACGCTACTGGTCTCCATTCTCCTTCTCTCTTCACTGACAGCACAGCTCCAATTCCCGACGCACTGGCATCGCTCTCTAGGCAAAACTCGCCATCCTTGCAGGGAACATTCAAACATACATGATTACATAAAGACACACACAACTCACGAAAAGCCTCCAGCATGGGGCTCGTCCACTGCACCTCCCCAGGTGAAGTCTTCGCCGTATGCGACGTCAAGAGAGAAGACCACCTGTGGAAACCTCTCACAAACCTCCTGTAATAACCAATAAGTCCCAGGAAAGCCCTTAGTTGCCTCCTGGTACGTGGTACCGGGTGTTCTACTATCGTTTTAATCCTTGCCTCCGGCACCCTCATCATCCCATCTCCTATGACATGTCCTAAAAATTCTAATTTTCTTCTCCCAAAGACACACTTGCTCTTCTTACACGTCAACCCAGCCTCCTTTAATACCTCGAACAGCTTCCTCAAATGCAAAACATGAACCTCCCAACAACCTGAGACCACCAAGACGTCGTCAATGTAGACTTTAGCGAAGTCCACACACTCAGCCAATACTTCATCCATCAGTCGTTGGAATACAGACGGGGCATTACATAGTCCAAACGGCATCCGCCTGTATTGAAATTTGCCAAAGGGGCAGACAAAGCTTGTCTTTTCCCTATCCTTGGCCTCGACCTCTACTTGGTGAAACCCCTTTGCTAGGTCCACCTTAGATAGCACACGACCGCTCCCGACTCTCTCCAACATCTCTTCCAGTCCCGGAATGTAGTATGGCTCCTTAACGGTCACCTCATTGAGCTTCCTGTAGTCCACGCACAGCCTGATACCTCCCCCACTCTTCTTCACAGGGACTAACGGCGACGACCAACAGCTACTACTCCTTTCTATCACACCACACTCCAACAACCCATCCAACTCCATCTTCACTTCGTCTCTAATCCCTACCGGTACCGAATACGGAGACAGCCTTATGGGTGGGCTGTCACCCGTGTCAATGGTCATCTTGACCCTATCCGTGTTTCCCGGTACGTCCGAGAACACGTCTTTAAACTCCTCCAACAACTCCTCTAGTTCTTCCTCTACAAATCCAACACACTCTTCCTTCAGCACATTCCTCTCTTGATCACTATCCTCCAGCACCAGATCCAATCTCCGTATTTCTGCTCTCTCATGATACCTTTTCATGCAATTCACATGCACTACTTTAGAATGTTTCTCGTTCTTAGCCTTCCCAATCTTATAATTCACAATACCCATCTTTCCCAGCACCTTGTACGGACCTTCCCAGGAATCGGCTAACTTGCACGACATACCAGGGATCCTATATAGCACCAAGTCCCCAACCTCGAACGTTCTCATCTTACACCCTCTGTTATAGCACTTCATTCGTCCTTCCTTGCTCTTACTCAACCTCAGCGCAGCACAATCTCGCATACGCTCCAACCTGTCCATCAATCCTGCTACCCAATCACACACATTCATTTCCTTTCCTTCTACCTCATATATGCCGTGATACAGGGTGTCCAGTGGAGTCCGGACCCGGAAGCCAAACACCAGATCAAAAGGACTAAATCCACTGTCGCTATGAGGCATCTGCCTCAGCACGTACAACGCCAACGGTACCTGGCCTACCCAATCCACCTTCTCCTCAACACATCTGCCCAACACACCCTTCAATGTCCCGTGCATCCTCTCCACCATCCCGTTGGTCTGGGGGTGGTAGGGAGAGGTCCTCAACTTCTCTATCCCCAGCAACTGACACAACTGGCTTACTACCCTCCCACAGAACTGCGTACCTTGTTCTGATAATAGCACCTCTGGGATCGCCGTCCTGGAGAATATGCTCCACAGGCCTTCTGCAACCGACCTAGCTGTTACACTTCGGAGGGGTATTGCCTCAGGCCACCTAGTAGCCATGCATACATAGGTTAACAAGAATCTGCAACCCCCCTTCCCTTTGGGAAGTGGACCCACCAGATCCACCGCCACACTTTCGAAAGGTTCCGTCAGGACCGGCCTCTCAACAACTGGAGCCTTGCTTGGTCTGCTCTTGCTCTTCACTTGACAAACTTGACAACTGCTACAATAATCCTCTATCTCCTTAACCATACCCGGCCATAGGAAATACCTTTCCACTAACTTCGCTACTTTACCCCCGCTCAAGTGCCCACATCTCTCATGCGCCATCTCCAGTATCCTTCCTCTGAACTCCTTGGGCACAACTATAACATCTACGTGCTCTTCCCAAGAAACGTACATTCCTCTCAATAGTAATTCCTTGTCCCACTTGAAACCTCTTTCGCCTCTGTCACCTAACTCTCTCCATGTCTTTAAACTGTCATCTGCCAACAATCTCTCTCTAAACTCCTTCCCATCTTTACCTTCCTTCATAGGTCCAATCTCTCTCGCCAGCTTGCTAAATTCACCCTCACTCTCGCTCACTGTTACTGAATCTAAACCCTTTGGTTCTCCCTCTAAATCCTCATCCTCCTCAACTTCGCTCTCCCTCAAGCTCTCTTGCCTCGTTTCTTCCTCCTCCGGTACTACCGAAGACTCCATCTCATCGCCCAGCTCCTCATGAACTGACTCCTCCACAGTGCACCACAAATCCGCTACCTCAGCGTCCTTCTCACATCTATCTAACTCGGCTTCAGCCTTGGCCTGACTCCTAGTCAGCACCTTGACTTCGGCTTTCTTGGCCACTATTGTCTTGTTCTCCTCTCCATATTCCGTGATAGCCTGAGTGAACGCTTGGGCTTCCTCACTGTCTCTCAGGTTCAGGGGAACTATGCTGATCACCCCATCCCCCTCACGCTCATCTATCATGGCAAGTTGTGACCTGACCAACCCTCCCACCTCAAACTTCACAATAGTACTCCTGTGAGCCTTCCGTGTCCCGTGTACGTCAGCTACCTGTATTTCCCCACAGTCCTTATAATCTTCCTTCAACAAAGACCTGGGCAGGACTCCCACACTCGCCCCAGAATCAACCAACACCCTGCACTTGACTCCATTCACCCACCCCCATGCTATATTGTCCTTCTTATCTCCTACAACCACTGTAGCTACTTTGCCACCGGACCCTTCCCTCTTCAGGGGTGCACCAATTTTTTTGCTCATGCACTCAGTACTGCGGTGTCCAGGCTTACCGCAGCTAAAACAGGTAATTGTCCTGGGTTCAGCCCTTGATTCAACCCTACTACTGGACCCTGATTTCCACCTACTCTCCTTACAATCCGCAGCCCTGTGGCCCTTGCCACCACACGTAAAACATGTTAACTCCCGACTTCCGTATACTTCTCTCGATTCACCTCTATACCCTCTCCTTTCAGAGCTAAAGTCTCCCAACGATGGCTTATAAAAGTTTCCTTTCTGCCGCCCCGAGACCCATGTCTCCCACATCTCTCTCAGGTCCTTCAGACTCATAATGGACTTAGTTTCCATATACACCTTGCCTGGTTGAGGCAGGACCCTCCTGGTCACTGCCGTAGCCAAGGCCAGAACGCACTGGTCCAATGTCACACATCCCTGCAACACACCTTTACAGACCTTCACAATCTGCTCACATGCGTCCCCTCCTGTTAGGTGCTTGAGCCCTTCACCTGACAAGTCAAACAGGTTACGTCCGTAAGTGAGTGTAGTTTCACCCACAGTCTTTAACAAGGCCTGCTTAACTACACTGTACTCAGCTTCCTCGTCTCGCTCAACAGCCACTCGAGCACACAACTTCTCCAGCAATCGGGGATACAGTCTCTCCGACCAACCTCCTTCGTCAACCTTGCACTCCCTCAGTATCCGTTCGAACTTATTTAGGTAGTCCCCCAACTCAGTACCTTCTTTATACGACCCCAACTCCTTCATCTTCTCCTGCCGTAATTCTCTAAAGTCTCTCCTCTCCTCTTCTGCTCGCCTCCTCTCCAAGTTCTCCTCTTGTATCCTTTCTGCCTCCACCCGCATAAACCCCCTCTGTCTCTCACCTTCCTCCCTTCTGCGTTCTCTCTCCCTCTCTCCTCTCTCTTCTGCCTCCCTCCTGCGTTCTCTCTCCCTCTCTTCTCTTCGTTCCTTCTCCTCATCCCTTCTCTCGTCCCTCTCCATCATGTACCTCATAAGTTTACTCAACTCTCCTTCCTCTTTCTAGCCATGCCTTCCCCTTCACTAAACTCTTCCTCAACCACAGTACCTCTCTCCAAGTCAGAACACCTCTCCTGCCCCTCGTCACCACTTACTTCTGCCTCAGTTCCTGACTCCTGACCAGTCTTACCCTCAGCTGGACGCGTTGGATAAGGGGACCTCTTCTGGGCGGCAGGTTGGTAGTGAGGTTTGTAATTGGAATCCACCGGCGGTATCTTCTTAGAGTATCTCTTCCTAGTCGCCACGGCTCCGACGTCCGTCCTAGGAAAGTGAGTGTCCTCGCCTCCCCGCTGGTGACCTGTACAAAATTAAGCAACAGTGGCAATAAAAATCAACGAAAGAAACGGTTACAACACAGAAAGCACTGATACAAAAAAAAAACACTGACAGAAAAATTCAAAGTGGTACAACACAAATACCAAAACTGTTAAGGTCGCAACCCTGTCCAGTCAAGGATGTTCCTATGCAGCCGTAGCCCAAGGGAAATGGAGCTCCACAACCGAAGTTTAGATGCTGGTGATTAGGTGTCTAGGCGCCGTTGAAGCCCGTCTAGAGTGTAGCACCACGACCGTAGTCTGGATGCTTGATATTGTTCTTAAGCGTGTAGGACAAATCCTGAAAGTCCGCAGGGACGAATCCCTCTTGGCCTTCGTACTGGTCAGAGTCCCTCACGAACGAATTCGCTGTGGGTCTGTCGGTGATCCTCGTAGGAACGTCTTCCACCCGAGGATCCCACCGCTGCCACCAAAATCTGTGGGGGCTCGCCTTGCTCGCAATGCGCGAATCGCCACAGGTCTGGTTGACAGCAAGTAAGTCGCTGCCACCAGAGATCAGCAAGAGGGGTTAGCCTCACTTTGAGCTTTAATAAAAATACTACTGTAAACTGATCTGATTACAACACGTGGCGAGAGAGCTTATGTATGGGCCCACTCGCCGCTCTGACCAATCACAATGATACACACACACACTCAGGTGATCGATTACGATAATGACACAAAACTCAGCAGGTGACCTGCGCATAATACTTCTACAACACAAATGTTCTACATGACAACCAACTATAGCTAAGACACACAATGTTCAATATGACTGTTCATGCATCTTCTATGTTCTTGAATGTGGGCTGGCCCACAATGTTTGTCATTAGCTTATTTAGATTTGCTTTGTACACAATACATTATTGAACTTACAATTTTTGTTTCATTCTCTGCCCTGGTTATTTGCAAGTCAACTTTGTTGCTTTTACTGTCTCATCTAGCTACAAAGTTGCATAAGCCTTAGTAGTTTCACCAGCTATAGCTTAGTGAAGTGATTTAAGCCTAACCTTAGCTTTGGAGCAGATAATTGTAAGTTATTCAGATTCAACACTAATGGTAGTTAGCTACCAACTTGCCTTTGTCCCACCACAAAGGTTGTATAGTAATTGATGTATACAGTAGCCAGTAATTTTTACAATGTAGAACAGATAGTCATTTCAACAGTTCATTGATACAAGTGGATAAATGTCTTGATCATATTGCAGTGGAGATTCCTTAGCTACCTTGTGAACAAAAATCACCCAAAACCCATTATCTTGATTGAATATCTATAGACTTCCACAAATGGGAATATTTCTCTTACAATTGTCATTGGCAGCCTACTTTTGTTGTTGTTGTTGTTGTTGTTTTTGTGCCACAATATATCTGGGTCATAAAGATGACCTGCTATAGTGAAACAACAATATTTTGATGGTATAACTTACGGAAATTTAATAATTACCTGACCAAATCTGCGGAGGTAGGACTGAATTAGTCTCGCATAGCCAGATCCTTTATCACCCTTTACCCGCTATGCCCGGTCTGGAACACTGCCATTGACTCAGCGTTTCTAGCTCCACCCGGAAGTTGGTGGAGATATTATAATGGCTTTAGCACTATGAATAACATTAGCAGTATCGCAATTGTAACCACTCTTTCAGCGAGCTTCAATTTCGAGCGTGGTCAAGCATGGGTGTAGACAAGGGTAGTCTGGCGCGCGCAGCCCCTCCGCGGAAAATATCGGGAGGGTCTGGTGACCCGTACGTACCAGTTTGGTGATCCTGGAATGTGATTAAGAAGCACATTGATTGCATTCCTGCATGGTCAGGCAAGCCAAAACATTGCACGCAGTCATCCTGATCCAGTTGGAAGACTTACAAATACATCCTTTCCTCTAGCAAAGTGTACAATACTTTCTACCTGCTCCATGCTTAGCTCAAATGGTAGCTCAACAGAAGTAGCCACATCTTGTATAAGTTCCTCCAACTTACAACTCTCAGACATCACCAGCGGAGCTTAGTCTGGGGAGCTCAGATCTACCACGCGCTTCAAGTGCAGCGAGTTTTTTCTTACAGCACTATTTTCCTCACCGCCCACGGATATAATTGTAACTATTTTTAGATCACGTTATCATATGAAGTACACATTTTATAGTTTCCCCACGATTCATGTACACCAAACTGGTACGTACGGGTCACCAGACCCTCCCGATTTTTTCCGCGGAGGGGCTGCGCGCGCCAGACTAGACAAGGGGGTACTTGGGGGTGCTCAAGCACCCCCAAATTTTTGGACCTGTGTCATCAAGAGATATCAATGGGGTGTTAATTAAGAGAGGTGGGGTGTTAAACATCAGGGTGTGGGTTATTAAGATTGTGGAAGTCCATGTGGCCTGAAGATTCACCTAAAAAATAAGTGAGCTGCCAGGTATGGCTTCAACTAGCCAGGATAGTGAGATTGAGTTGAACTGTTCACTTGCTGCTGGACCACATCAATCTATATTAAACTTCCCCAAGCAAACTTTTGGCAAACAGCAGCGAAGTTTTTCTGTTTCATGGTATAGCCGGTATCCTTGGATACATTATGTGCAAGAGAAGGATGCTGTTGTTTGTTTTGACTGCACCATTGCCATCCAAAGAAAAATGCCAATATCTGGCTATGTGGATAAAGTCTTTACTGAAACAGGGTTCAGTAATTGGCAAAAGGCTTTACAAAAGTTTGAGATAAACGTCAGCAATCACAATCTCATAAGTTTGCAGCTAATATGGTTATGAGAGAAAGAAGAAAAGCAAGAGGAATCAATGAAATGCTTAGCTCTGCACATGCGCAGGAGATGGAACATAATTGAAAAAAATTTCTTGTTATTTTATCTTCTTTACGTTTTCTTGCAAGACAAGGTCTACCAATACATGGTCACTATGTTAATGATGCCATTCATGGCAGTGGTGAGCTTAATGGGAACCTTATGCAATTGCTACACCTTCGTACGGAAGACATACCGGAACTAGTGGCCTGGCTAAAGAGAGCACAGGATCGATTCACGAGTCCTACAATACAAAATGAGGTGCTTGAGATCCCGTGCTTAGAAAGTTAACTGGGAGAATATCTGGTCGGCAAAATGCTATTTTGGTAGATGAAACACCTGATATATCTAATATTGAACAGCTAGTGTTTTGTCTTCGATATGTTGATGATCAACTAGATAGCCATGAAAATTTCATTGGCCTTCATAGTCTTGAATCTACTTCAGCTAAATCGATTGTACAAACAATAGCAGATTTATTATTGAGGTTTTTGCTTCCGTTAGATAAGTGTCGGGGACAGTGCTATGATGGGGCTGCTGCTATGTCAGGAAGTAAGTCTGGAGTTGCTACTGTACTACTTTCAAAAGAATCATGTGCCCTCTACACGCATTACTACTGTGCAAGATATGGTGAAAGATAGCAAGATCCTCAGGGACAAACTTGACAGTGTGGAAGAAATTACAAAGCTTATCAAAAATCGCCAAAGCGTCAGGTACTTTTTGAGAAAATTCAGGGTGAAATCGCTAGTGATTCACCAGGAATATGTTTACTTGCACCCACTCGTTGGACGGTGCGTGCTCAGGCGCTCATATCAATTTCAGATAACTATGAAGCCCTGAGAGATACATGGTATGTTGCTAATCAGGAAAGCAAGGACAGTGCGATGCGAGCACGTATCAGTGGAGTTGCAAAGCAAATGGAGTCCTTTGATTTCCTGTTTGGTATTGAGCTAGGTCAAAAGGTATTATGTATGGCAGATAATTTGTCATCAACACTACAAGGGTCGAAGGTATCAGCTTGTGATGGACAAAGTGTTGTGAAAATGACACTTACTGCCTTGCAAACAATCAGATCTGACGAAGGATTTTCTTTGTTTTGGAAATTAGTTGAGCAGAAGCAGCTGAAACTTGATGTTGATGAACCAAAATTACCAAGGCAACGCAAAGTACCAAGAAGATACGAAGTAGGATCTTCCATTCCAGATCAATCTCATCAGACATCAGTCCAGGACATGTACAAGCACACATACTTTGAGGTTATTGATTATGTTATGCAAGCAATTACATCCAGGTTTGATCAGAAAGGCTATAAAACTCTTGCTAAATTGTAAGATATACTTTGCAATGAAGAAGCTAATCTAAATGATTATAATGATGATTTTGGGCTTTATGGAAGTGACTTTAATCGTGAACTGTTGGAAACACAGTTGGTGGTTTTGCATAGCAATCTCTCCAGTGATATAAAGAGTGAGCATGGTGGAGCAAGAGTGAAAGGCATTATTGATTATCTACAAAATTCAAGCAAGTGTGAAAAGGAGTTTTATTCTGAGGTGATAAAACTTTGCAAGATTATTCTTGTTATGCCAGCCACCAACGCCCTTAGTGAGAGATCTTTTAGCACACTAAGACACTTGAAGACATGGCTGAGGAGTACCATGCAGCAAACCAGACTTAATTGGTGTATGATTTTGCACACATACTGATGAGACAGATGAACTTGATTTAAGAGCCATAGCAAATGAATTTGTTTGTCGAAATTCCAGTCGACAAAGAATATTTGGACATTTTTGATCATATGATTAGCTATAATCATATAAATAACTATAACATTACATCATAAAACACATGTAGTGATTCTCACATTTCAACATAACGTGGAGCGTGCAACCAACTTGTACCATGGCTCTAGGCTAAAGGAAACGCACAAAAACTAATTTTGACTGGACGATTTACTTATTCACCTCCTATGAGGTGGGCATAAAATATATCGCCTCAATATGAGCACTCTGATTGGACAGTATTTGAACGTACCATGGTACTAATAATAGTTAGGTTCTACCACAGAGGGAATTATCTTGTTAGGTTCTGAATGCCTTAGGTTGTAGCGTCCTGAGCACAGCGAGGGCGATACTTAAGACCCTAAAAATGGCAATTCACGACAGCTGCACAGTGCCTAACTGATTTAGAATGTAGCAACTGCTCCAAAGAACATAATCGGAGGGATACTAAGCGTCCCTACCCTCAAGGCAGGAACGTTAAGTTAATAGTGTCTTTCTCTGAAGGGACCTAAACAAGTTTAAGTTCCTTTGTCACAATACAATAACTATATCAGCACTACCAGACCTTAATGATCTTCATATTGAGAAGGTTTTTCCTGTCTGATTTCTAATATGCCACGCAACACATTGAAGTATTTAGTCTCAAGCTGGACAGAATCTGAGCTTCTTTAGATGTCAGTTGGTCAGATTGGTCAGATTTTGTGTTGTCTTCCAAAATCTGAAAAATAAAAACAATTAAAAAAAATAAAAAATAAAAAACAACAAGATAGTTAAAATAACTCGTAGTGTGTGGGAGTATTTACGAGTGTGTGTGTGTGTGTGTGCGTGCATGCGTGCGTGCGTGCATGTGTGTGTGCGTGCGTGTGTGTGTGTGTGTGTGTGTGAGGATTTCCTATCCTCTACTATTTAATTATGTATGAAAGTTATGACCCCCTTAAGATAGCGAAAGCTCAGTCTTGCCCCTTCTTAGAGCAATTCCTAAATGTACCCCTGCACACACTGCCACTCTCCACTCACGCTGATTTTTCAACAATTCTTCAACTTGACTCTCAGATGCAATCACTTTAAAACAGACTTTGGAATTGATGGCGAACTCAGAAGTTATTATCCTCCTTAAATTGACACCAGGAATGCTGCAGACCACAAAATAAAGAAACAGATGATTATTGGGCTAGCGGAGCTACGGAGACAATGGAAGAGACTCTCGCAGTTAGGTCTTCCAAAGTTAGCCGAGTTCATTTATTTTATTAGCGGCGGTGGTATCCTTGGAAATTTGAATGCTTACCCATTGAAAATCCTTTGTCCAATAGTCAAGTCACGAAGAGAATACAAGGTGGTAAATCCAGTGAAAAAGTGTGTATAGAAGTGTTGTATGTTGCTAAAGAATAGTAATAAATTAAACAACAAAAATTATTAGCAGCTAGCATTCAAATTTAAATTTCAGTCAAACCAGCTCACTTGCCATTTGTGCTGAAGCACATCACTTAGAGAGATCTATTTGTACTAACTATACACAGTAAAATAATATTAGCAACTATTGCAGCTTAATAATTATTACTACTTCAACCATATTTAGTCACACCATCACATCTGGGTTTCCTTAGCAACTGTTGCCATCACTCCCTGGTTCATGCACTGAAGAAGGCTCTGCTAGAGCTCAAACCAGGACATAATAACCATACTGATAACAATAGTCACATGTATGTACCTATCTGACTTCAAAACGTTAATAAATTCTCCAATTCAATGCAGTAATGTTTCAAGATCAGCAACCACTGCAGGTTTGGTCTCATGTACCTTCAGTGAAGATTGAGCTGTTTTAAAAGTTAGTAGAGTAGACTTGAGGTCTTATCAACATTATTATTCTCATCATAAGACTGAAGACAAAAGAGACTTTAAGAGACTAGAGAAGAGACTAGGAGAGACTAAAGAGAGTAGGAGAGTTTAAAGAGACTAGAAGAGACTAAAGAGACTAGAAGAGACTAAAGAAACTAAAAGAGATTTAAGAGACTTGTAGAGAATAGAAGAGACTGTAGAGACTGTAAGATTAGAAGAGACTGAAGAGACTAAAGAGACTTGTAGAGCATATAAGAGACTGAAGAGACAAGAAGAGACTAAAATTAGCTAGCCACAATGCTGTTGTTTCATACAGATTAAATAAACTATTTACATTTTGTTATTTAATATGCTTCTAGTATATACAAGGAATTACTTGAAATTTTTAAAACATAGTCTGCTACTTTAAAATGAGAACTGTTGCTAGACTTACAGGTCTTGTAGGAAACAAACCAGACTGGCTAAATGGTCATTTTGTTTTGAAGCAGCAAAGTTCAGCTCAGAGACTGCAAGAGACTGTAAGAGACTGTAAATTAGTCTCAAGTTAGAGTGTATAAGAAAATGGAAGAGTTGAAAAAACACTTGTGATAGTTTACTATGGCTGTTATGTGTGTAAATACGAATCAGTAAATAACAAATAAGACAAAAAATAGAAGAGTTTGTATCCATGGTCAGCAGTATTTGGGGAGGACATTATCTGTCTGAATACCTTTTTTATCACACAATTATTATAATTAAATAATCAAGTGTTTAGTAGCTATGTGGGGCTATGAAAACAGGCTACTGTAAAAAATTGTACAGGCCTTAGCTAGAACTATAAAACTAGTTAGCTATCACTAATATTCCTCTTCTAACTATACAGTTACCTTAGCTATATGCATTCCTCAAGAAGCAAGAATATTCCCTGGCTAAACTCTAGGACGGACCAATCCGCGTGACCAAATCTGCTGCCAAAAATGAAATTTTCTACACATCCCCAACAGGTACAAAATGTACCGTATCTTACGCCATGCAGAACAGCGGAGGATTCCTAACTGTATGAAATTGGGCTCAATCTGCATAAGACAGTGCATGAGACATCTCCTCCGGCGCTCCTTTACATTTCTATTATATTATTGCATTGCATAGGGTCTGCTACAGACCAGTCGACTTCCAGGATTCATCAATTGATAACAAACATCCTTGACTCACTACTACTGCTACCAAACACATATCATCTTAGTACTCCCAAACAAGACAAATTAAAACTTCCAAACTATTGAGAGTTTCTGCAAGGCATCTGATCAACTCAGTAGTGCTGATGTTGTAGACCACACCTTCATATTCCCCCCTTGACATTATTGCATGTAAAACAAATATAAACTAACAGAGAGATGTGAAGATAAAAATAAATGTTCAGCTAACAGGGTAAAAAGGGAATGGTCAGCTAATTGGGTTTGCATAGAGAGAGGGGTAGTTCTAATACAAATGTTCTAATTGCTAGTGCATGTGCGTGCAATTTTTTTTTTTTTTTTTTTTTTTTAAAGTAAAGTTGATGGCCCAGCTCAGGGAGCACCTGAAATGATCTTCAACATTTCTTGGGAGGAGGGGCGCTGTTTCTCGTCAACTTGCAAGCAGTGGACCATTATCTTCTGCAAGTCAGACCTCCTAAACTGTGGCATAAGAAACTTCGTTCTCTATATAACATTAAAAAGTAGAAAAAAGAAATTGTTACAATGCTCACCAATATGACTGGTAAGGGATATCAATTAAACATATGCTGTTCTATTTAAAAATTGATCGTGATGTGTTAGGTGTAATTTCTCAACTTTGGTCCCATGACTATTATTGGCGAGCAAGCGAGACACTATCAGGAGTAACACAGTTGGGGGGAAAAATTTGGGGATATTTGTTTATATTATGTGGATGTATGGAAGTCATTTTTGTACTTTGACCCTGGCAATTTGTGTTAGTCTGGTGGTCGACTCGTACCAAACTTCACTAAACAGAATCATCTGGTTTATCGATCATTACCCATATCTTTCTAGAAATTGAATAGTCGACTGTTTTGAATTCTTTTGCAGGTACAGTTAAAACACCGGAGTTCCATTTCTATTCGAGTTAGTGGCAGTGGTAAGTTAATGCACTATTTGTCATAGTTATAAGCCCTACGCCACAGTATTTACTTGAAAATGCATTGTCCACTAGACTAACCACGAAGGTAAGTCTTGTGTCGGTATGTCCAGTTGTGTGAAAGTATTGTGCGTTACAACTACTACTTAGCTAAAGAATCACAAAGAAAGCGTTTAATTAATGCAACGTGTTGTTGTTGTTTTTGTTGTTGTTGTTTTTAATTCAGACAGTTGCGGTGAGTAGTTACTATGGTGTTGAAACCCCATAACCATTATATACATAATTTTAAAAACACAACCTTTTTTTAGTAGCTTGAGTGTTAGAAGTTAAAATCAATCATTTTTTAACAATCCTGTAGTTTTAGCCTGGCTCACCATTTTGTGCTCGAGCATAGTGAGGTCAAATGCAGTACAGTCAATAATAGAGTCATGACTGAATTGTGAACACTTCAAACAAACGGAAAAGTTTTAATACTACGCAACTAATTCTATTAGTGGCAGCACAGGTTCAATATATTGGCCGTTGAAACTGAGAACATATGCTATATGAGTAATAGCACGGGTAACCTGTGCTATTCGGGATTAATTGGCGAGCGAGCGTAGCGAGCGAGACACTTACAGGGGTAACACAATCGAAAATCGGGGATGTTAGTTTATTTATTTATTTATTTATTTATTTGTATATATGTATGGACGTACGTAAGGCATTTTTGTACTTTGACCCTCGCGTTTTTGTGTTAGTTCGGTTGCCGACCCCGTCCAAAATTGCACTAAACAGAATCCTCTGGTTTATCGATCAGTACCCGTATCACCCTAGAAATTGAATTGTTTACCTTTTTGAATTCTTTTGCGGGTGCAGTTAAAACTTGAAAACTTAAGGGACTTCCATTTCTATTCGAGTTAGTGGCGATGGTAAGTCAATGCGCTCTTTGTCATGGTTATAAGCCGTGCGCAACAGTATTTATTTGAAAATATATTGTCCACTAGACTACTGCGAAGGTAAGTCTGTGTAGGTGCATGTCCAGTTGTGTCAAAGCATTGTGTGTTACAACCACTACTTAGCTAAAGAATATCACAAAGAAAACTTTTAAATAACGTGTATTGTTTTGTTGTTGTTGTTTTTTCCTTCAATTCAAGCAGTTGCAGAGTGTTAGTTGTTACTATGGCACTGAAATCCCTTTACCCTGTATGCTAAATAAACAAACTGGACCTTATTTTCAGTAGCTTTAGTGTTAGAAGTCAAAATCATTCATATAAAAATATTATAGTCTTTAGGCTCGCTCGCCATTTGTGCTCAAGCACATCACTAGTAGTACTAGTAATGCAATTAAAATAGCAAGAGGTGAAGCCGAGTGCTATTTCAATTGCTTTACGAGTGCTATTGATCCCTAATAGCACAGGTTACCCGTGGTATTACTCGCTAATAGTAGGCCAGCTTTTTAAAAAGTCATTTGCAATTGTAGCTACACTGTATCGTTCACTCACTATCTCCTTATTTAATTTTTTTGATAAATTATTAAATTTGGAAGAATCCTGTAACACTCCACATTTTCCATAGTGCTCAGACACACATATGTATGTGGTGTGCATGTGTATGCACACATGTATACACATACTTGACCTTACCTCTTCATAAACACGAACCTGATTATATTTTTAAGAGATAATACTACAAGTTTTAACTGCAGTCTCTCTCTCTCTCACATGAACCTCCACTTTCTACAAACTGGATCATTCTAAATGCTGAGGTTACTTTCATCAGTGAGAAGCGCGGAACACTTTCACCACACAGGTGCTGCTGACTCAACCACCCTGCCCACCTCCCCAACCGGACTAAATACAGCTGCAATCCTGCACACTGAGCATGCAAAATGTATCACGGTATTGTCTGATATACATAATCCAAATAAATATAAAAGTACCTACCATAACCAAACACTGTGATACCACCCAACACTAATACCAGCATGCATGTATATATATATATATATACACACATATATATACTATTGCTACATATATACCTATAAAAAACAAACCTTGCATTTTGTATTCAAGTAAAATGCGATGGCTTTGAGACCGTAGCGTGGGTTATCCATGTGTACAATGACACATCCCACACTCCACATGTCACACTTGGGCGTGTACGGAGTTCTTCCATCACAATGCTGAACTTCTGGGGCCATGTAGAATCGAGTTCCAACCTTCTTCAAGAACTTTTCTGTCTCTGAAAACCTAGCAGCCAAACCAAAGTCGGCCAGAAACAGTTTCTTGTGATCACCGCTTAACAGAATATTCTCACCTACAAACAGGAACAAAATTATAGCAAAAATAAATATGAAATTTAAAAAAAATTAGTACATTATTCAAATTTAGGGCCATTAAATGATAATGAAGAGGTGGACATAATAGGTATGCTAAATTTATACATCTTTGATAGGGTCACCCATACTTGAAATCAGTAATCCAACTGACGATACTTTACCATATGTGAGGACACAACAATGATAACCATTACCAATTCAGACAACATATGTATTGAGATAGAACTCTAGTTCTGGTGAGAACAGTGATGGACGGCCCTACAGACTGCTGAACTGTGTTTACTATGAAGTACAACAAGTTCTTGGTTAACTCTTGGTACTGTATATGATCTACATATAACATTTGCCCTAATCTAGAAAGCCTCACATTTGATATCCCTGTGTGCGACGGACTTGCTGTGTATGAATGCCACGATCTCCAGCAGCTGCACACTGAGGTTATAGATCTCTGACTCCACCAGAACTTGGCGTTTCAGAAGGTCTTTCAAAGAGCCTCCTGAACAACACACAAGGATATATCTGGGATCTTCAAAAGCCACTATAATATATATTCTCAACATTATCCTAGATCGGTTCACAGGCTTTATTTATTTTTTTAACAAAACAGAATTAAACTGAAGACATGTGGTTCTCCACCCATTTACGTATAGACGAGTGTGCACTAGTCATATGACCAAATGGGAGTTGAAAGGATGCATTATAAGTACAAAGCTGCTGCAGTGTGTGTATACGTGTGTGTGTGTGTGGGGGGGGGGGGGGGGGGTATCATTTTATGGATCACCAGTTCCAGTTTGAAAGTTGCTTTTAGCACTGGTCATTGTGAAGCAGCTGCCTGGTTGGTAAGGGTATATTTGTTGCTTTGGTAGACTGTAAAAGTTGCTGAGCAGTAGCTAATGGATATCAGAAAGTATTTTAGGAAAAAGAGACCTTGTGGCTCCAAAGGAAGTGAATCCGAACCTAAAAAAAGCAAATGTGATAGCTATGAATCTCGGTGGAACACAAGGAACAGATTCGAGCAGTGCAGCAGAGAGAGAGTGAGTAGGTGAGGGAGGAAGTGAGGGAGTGAGAAGAAGTGCAGTTGAGGGAAGAAGGGCAGCAGAGGGAAGAAGTGCAGCAGAGGGAAGAAGTGCAGCAGAGGGAAGAAGTGCAGCAGAGGGAAGAAGTGCAGCAGAGGGAAGAAGTGCAGCAGAGGGAAGAAGTGCAGCAGAGGGAAGAAGTGCAGCAGAGGGAAGAAGTGCAGCAGAGGGAAGGAGTGCAGCAGAGGGAAGAAGTGCAGCAGATGGAAGAAGTGCAGCAGAGGGAAGAAGTGCAGCAGAGGGAAAGAAGTGCAGCAGAGGGAAGAAGTGCAGCAGATGGAAAGAGTGCAGCAGAGGGAAGAAGTGCAGCAGCAGGGGAAGAAGAGTGCAGCAGAGGGAAGAAGTGCAGCAGAGGGAAGAAGTGCAGCAGAGGGAAGGAGTGCAGCAGAGGGAAGAGTGCAGCAGAGGGAAGAAGTGCAGCAGAGGGAAGAAGGGCAGCAGAGGGAAGGAGGGCAGCAGAGGGAAGGAGTGCAGCAGAGGGAAGAAGTGCAGCAGAGGGAAGAAGTGCAGCAGAGGGAAGAAGTGCAGCAGAGGGAAGGAGTGCAGCAGAGGGTAGAAGTGCAGCAGAGGGAAGAAGTACAACAAGGAGAACAGTCCACAAGCCGTAAATAAAGATGAACATTGGCGGAGGCAATCCCAAACTAAGCTCCAACCTAAAGCATTCAAAGGCTAGCCTGAAGAAATTGTACAAATCTAGGTTTACCTACAAGAAAAGTTGAGAGGAAAAGTATTTTTTGTATGTTTTAATAAGTATAGGTGAAAATCATGGGGGGCGGGAATCCCAGGGTTCCCCCCTCTGTATCAACAGACTAATATATGTAGAGTGTATGTACATACAATAATACAATTGCTTGTCAGTAACAATGATAGTGTGTGTGTTCATAAATACCTCCTAGGGTTGGTAAAGCATCGTCATTACCTGAATGGGTAAAGTGTCACCACATTCAGTAGGAGGCAAAGGAAACAAAGACAACTAAGGAAATGTCGTAAGCTAAAAGAAGGTGAGAAAAGTTGCAAAAGAAAAGGCAAACATTTCACAAAGTCGAAGTCCACAATCATGGATAGAAGGACAGAGAGACTGAGAAGCAGGAAGAGGTAGACATACACAGGAGGAGAAGGGATCCATGACTAAAGAAGAAAGGAAGAAAGGAAAGGAAGGGGATAAGAAAAGCTGAGATGGCTCAGAAAGACAGAGATCATAAGAGGGAAACTGATGTAGCTAAACCAAGTGATAGAGAATAACAATCTGAATGGGTAAAAAATACCTTATGCTATTGCATTCCTAATTAGCTAAAGTTATACTTGCTAATACAGAGGACCTCAGTATAATGAACACTTGGAGACCGCAAGGTGTTCATTATAGTGAAATATTCTTATACTGAAAGCCATAGGAAAATACATTACGTCATTTTGTGTGTGAGATGTTTGCCACAGTGGCGTCCGTTATAGTGAGGTTCTACGGTATACACATAATACACACGTGCATACAAAGGGCATACTGTGTTGATCACCCCTTACCAGACATGTATTCCATAAAGATATTGAAGAAAGGTCTCTCTATTGTAGCCTTGTACAGTCGCACTGTCTTCTCAGATTGAAGGTGTTGCATTATGTCCACTTCAGACTTGACAGACTGGATATCGTTTACCTCCGTGTTAATCTTAAAACAACAACAATAACCACAACAAATAAACAAAGCTAGGTGACCGTTGCGTGTATATCGCACGAGGTAAGAAGCAGTGATAGATTGGGTGGTATAGATGACTGTATTTGAGATGTATTGCCTCATAAATAAACATTTAAAATTTCAGCCATCAATGTATTTGCCACATAATGGTCTAAGGGAACAATGAAGCTGTGTATGTTAGTGTGTTTGTGTGTGCTTGTATGTGTGTTAATGTTTGTGTGTATTAATGTGTGTGTGTTTGTATGTTTTGTATGTGTGTTAATGTTTGTGTGTGTGTTTGTTAAGCTCATATAGATTCTTACAGTCAGCAAAAGCAAAATACAGAAGTAACAAGTTAGTATGTATGTTATCAAGTAAATTTAACAAATAATCAACAAGTAAATAAACAAAGTAAGTAAACAATATAATCAAGTGACTACTTAGGTCTTGAAATACATGTAAGCTTATCTCTCATAGGTAATGCATTATGTAATAGCATGTCATAGCTACCAAATGATCACATGACTTCAAAGTTGCTTCTGCCTTGGCATTGACTGAGCTAAGCAATCGTGCCAGCTCCCTCGGACAGATATAGGAGTATGTACTATGTCTGTATAATGACTATAGCCTACAGTTATATTAATTAGTATTACATACAGTACCAACACGAAAACCCCTCTCGTGGAAAATGGAAAAGGTCATTGGGGGATAGGATTACTAATACGTATAGCCCAATGAGATTTTAAATTAGAATTGGCAAATATTTTATCCTCAAATTCTTTTCCATCTTACCTGTTTAACCGCCATCACGAAATTGGTTTTCACATCTCTCCCTTTGAAACAGGAACACGTCGCACCTTTACCAATAGATTCACCTTTAATCCAATCTTCGCCTTCCGTGAACTTATCAGTAAATTTCATTTCCTAAAGCACAATTAAAATATGAATAAATAAATAAACCTTGAACTCTTCTCCGACGGCATACCTCTACTGGCGGCGCATCAAAACGTTCTTGATGGCCTTCTTGAGAGGACGTAGTCCTGGTATAACTGTCGTCTAAACCCACGAGGTCCTCCGACACCATATCCCGGTGTGTCTCCTTACAGATGATGGATTGGTTGTTGTTAGAATCCACAGGCTGCTCGAGGCACTTTGCCTGGATATAATCAGTGTTGGCAAGCGGTTTAGGCTTGGTATTGTCATGGCGGGCACAGCTGTTTAACTCCGGTGTCGGAAAAGGTGAAAAGGGTCTTGGACTAGTTTCCTGTAATGCTTGTGATGAAGCCTTAGGAATACAGTCGTCTCTGTCACCAGTTAGATGTTGCTGGGCACTGGAATTTAAGCCATGACGGTCGAAATGTCGACTTTCCGGTTGCTTGACTGGAAATTCTGGAACTTCAGTACATGAAATGGGTACCACGAGATTCCCATTCCTACTGTTGTCATCCTGTTTCCAAACTATACTAGTTGCACTAACATGCTTCCACTTCTCAGTATCACCTTCCACAGTCAAGTAAACAAATTTGGAGTTACTGTGCTAAAGATGCAGAAATATATCAAATAAACTGCAGCATGAATAATGACAGCATTCTACATTCTACATACCTCCACAAGTTTCTTCATTGAAATACCTCGTCTCTCAATGACACAGTTAGATTCTTGGTTACTTCTGTTATTTTCTTCTAAGACTGGATTGCTTAAAAGAATTTCCAGTTCGCATGATGATGACGACGATGAACTCTTTAATTCGCTTTCCTTCTTGAACGCATGAACATCTGCAACAGCCTCCTTCTCGGCCGTGGAGGTAGCATCTTGACTATCTTGCCGGCAGAACACCTCTTTGATCTCCTTAGTCGCTTTGTTCTCCGGGTGACCACTAGAGCCCACCACCCAGGATGTTGTGGAGGCGTGGCATCCAAGGCCAGTCTGCTCGATAGTGCTGAAAACAAGAAAATAAATTGTTAAGTATAAATCACTTCTGTTGTAAGACACACACACACACACATTCATTCATTAGCACACACAAACACATACACACACACATTCATTCATTAGCACACACAAACACATACACACACACATTCATTCATTCATTAGCGCGGGCACACACACACACACACTCAAACACACATTCATTAGCACACACACTCAAACACACATTCATTAGCACACACACACACACACACCCAAACACACACACACACACACACATACACACACATTCATTAGCACACACACACACACACACACACTCAAACACACATTCATTAGCACACACACACTCAAACACACATTCATTAGCACACACACACATACACACACTCAAACACACATTCATTAGCGCACACACACATACACACACTCAAACACACATTCATTAGCGCACACACACATACACACACTCAAACACACATTCATTAGCGCACACACACATACACACACGCACTCAAACACACATTCATTAGCGCGCACACACACATACACACACTCAAACACACATTCATTAGCACACACACACACATACACATTCATTAGCACACACACACATACACACACTCAAACACATTCATTAGCACACACGCACACACAAACACACATTCATTAGCACACACACACACACACACTCAAACACACATTCATTTGCACACACACGCAATCCCCAAAACGTGACTACCTGATTAAATCATGAGCAAGATTGTTATATAAGAACTGGTGCATTTAGACCACGGGAGATGGTAAGCAAACTTATATAATACCCCAAGTGGTATTAAGTGTGGCCGCACATAGCAACACGCACTGCCTGTAGATCCGGACATTCATTTATTCCTCACCAATACCCCACCATATAATATAATATTAGTTCATGATAATACCAATTGTTCTCGTTATAACAGCCAGTAATACATTAATTTAAACTTAACCCAATGTTTCAACTTCTTGCCAAAGTCTTCTTCAAGGGTCAACTGAGGTCTAACTCACCTTAGTGAATATAATAAACACAATATAACCAGCAAGATTTCTGGAGGGCATGCTTACTGTTTATTATATCCTGGAAGGTTGATTTGCACGCAGCATGGACAGCCAGCATCCTGGAAGCTCTAAACCTATGTTTAACTCACGATTCTTACTGGCTCTGTCTACAACTCTTACCTCTTCCCATTTAATGGGGTGATGCTGCTGCCAAGCATGTTCAGCAATGGCTGAAACTCTCTCATAACCTCTCTTACAAGCATCCTGATGTTCCTTCACTCTTTGCTCATGCCTTTTAGTTGCTTCATCTATATATACTTTACAACTGCTACAGGGTATACTGTACACAATGGATGACTCGGTGGATATAATATCTTTGACTTACAACACTGTTGAAGATACGTAGGGTGTTATGTCTGGGAAGGCCAGAACTGCTCCACCACCCTCCAGTACTTTGACCCCTAAAAGTTTGGTAACTGTACGTATGCCAGCATTTTCCTGTTTACTCAATGTGTGGGACACGAGTTCCACTATACTACTATGTCTACTTTTAGCCACTCAAAACGCTCTAGTGGACAGTCGACCTACAAAATCCCACTTCCCCCTCATGGAGAACTCCGTATGGATTTGGTGGCAGTGCATCATTTCAGCTGAAAGTTTACAAGTGATAACCTTTCTACAGGTTTTTACAAGGTTATAAACACATTTATAAGCTTATGGCTAAGTGTAGTAATATACTTGCATGATGTCCAATGTAATAAATACTTTAGCTTTCCAACATTCAGACTGGAGCTTGAACATCCAAAATCTCTCATGCTAATCTGACCTGAAGACTAAACACTATCTCTTAGTTCCCACCCAGTGCCATCTACTGTTAAGGTTTCACATCAGCCATTGCAGTTGAACAAGTCTTCACATTTACAATGCTTCCAGCAAATGGAGCTGTAGAAATTCAATCTATTGGGCGAGTTGATAGTTAGTAAACACCCAGACACAGCAGCAATAAGGAGCACAACAGGCCCACAAGGTCGCATTGTCACACACAGGCCAACTACGCTTTACTAGCTTTATAAACACCCCCCAAGTACAGGCTTACCTGGCTGAGGCGCCATTTAAGCCACCGGAGAAACTCAGCGACGTTTGAGCGATGCCGGCCGAGCCACAGTCACTCTCCACGGCCACAGAAGGTACTTCAACACTAGCGCTTACATCTTGACGTTTGTTGTTCTCTATATCCATAATTATAACTAATTTTCTTTATTTTTTCGCGATATAAAACGGCAGGCGGGGCAGGGGCGGGGACGGTGGGTGGAGGCTGGGACAACAAACAGGTTTGTTATGCAATCTGACGTTATGAATGCGAGCTTGATTCAGTGTGATTTTTCGTCTCCCTGTAACTTTTCCTTCACTTGGACTGCACAGACAATCTGCAATTTTCTGAACCTTTTTTTCCCTTCAAAATACTACTATCCTTTCTCCCTCATCTTCATTATGTTTACTGTTTACTCCATACCCGAGGTTTTCTTTATCATTATATTTTCACATGCCACGTTATGTCTGTCATACAATACAATGTGGAGCGAATGCTACAGAAGTATGTCAAGAAAAAGGTGACAATGTTTGGGTTCGCAGGTAGAAGATGGGATGACACGAACAAACATAGTCCACAAAACAACATGTATTGCATATGTAATTGAGAGAGATGGAGCGAGAGAGAGAGAGCACACACAACATCACAGTGCTAGTTCACTCGACTGACAGAGCTATGATCATAGCGAGTCTTCACAGGATCACTTCCGGCGAAAAAGACCGACACAAGGCACAGAAGAAGATTGGCTTGTACGCTCAAAGGAGTAGCAAGAAGTGCAGCACAATCTCCTGGGAGGTGGGGCGATCCTCCTCGTTGACTTGCAGGCACTGAACCATCATCTCCTGCAAGTCAGAACTCTCAAACTTGGGCATGGGGGGCGGCACTGTACTGATACCAATCTGTAAACAGAAAGCAATCAGAAGATATCATATATATATATATATATATATATATATATATATAAAGGACCAAATAAAATACAGATAACCAGAACAAGTTAACAATCTTTTTGCCCGAATCCAGTACGTTCTCTTAATGTATTCTTTCAATGATGATTCCGTCATTCTCGGCTGAAATAATTATAATAACAGCAATTTTTTTCATTCTAACAGCCAATATTATGTTCATTAAAACTTAACCCAACATTTCGACTTCTTGCTGCAATTATGTTAACATTAGTATGACTATTACATGTGAATGGTTGTGACTACTTCATGTGAACAGGAATAACACTGCATCACAAATATTGTTAAAAATAAATGGGGCTTGTACACCCAAAAATGGCACCAGCTGACTTTTCTCAATAAAAGGGGAGGGGATTGGAAGCAAGTAAAATGCGGACAAATAGTTCTTCTTGTGCAAACCCTAAACACCTTCGCTACCACTGCTCTTGCGTCAGTGCTATTCAGGAACACCAATCTGCACACTGATCAGTGTTTGGTCACATGCATGATATTAAATATAATCTTACTTGTATTGTGTATATTAACTTTAGGGGTAGGGTGGGGGAGGTCCCAGGGACAGCCCCCCCCCCCCCCCCCCCCCCCCAGTCCCCCCCCCCCCAGTCCCTTTGTACAAAACCCTACATGTGTATACAAAGACAACACATTTTTTTTTTCACTTCACAAACCTGGTACAAAATTTTCCAACGGTTGTAACTGGAATCGTCACAGTCTTCCAGCCAAGGCGGGCACCCCGTGGCCATCTCAATGATGGTACATCCCATGCTCCATACGTCACACTTGGCCGTGTACGGAGGCTTGTTGTCTCCGCACCTCACCACCTCCGGAGCCATGAAGGGTGGAGTTCCAGCCATCTTGTGGAACTTCTTCTCCTCAGAGAACCTAGCAGCCGCTCCGAAGTCTGCTAGACGCAAATTTTCTCCATTGGCATCCAGCAACAAATTGGCACCTAATCCAAATTAATGTATTTTCATATATTTAATAAGGACTTATGTAAAAACATACGTTTGTATACACATGGTCTAATAATATCTGAACTATTCAGTGGTAACAACAAAAATGGTAGAGGTCGTCAAAAATAAAAACCCAGCATCACTAATTAACCCATTTCCCTCTGCCCCGTTGACAGAGTTAGTATGTCTTACATTTGATGTCTCTGTGGGCGATGGACTTGCTGTGCAAGAATGCCACACCACTCAGGAGCTGCACGCTGTAGCTACGGATCAATGGCTCCTTCAGACCACCACACTTCTTCAGGCAAGCTTCCGCTGACCCTCCTGCACAACATATAATAACAATCAATTGGTATAAATAACAAAGACAACAATTACTACTAGTGATTAAATAATAACAAAATTTGACTATAAAACAAGTATACAAGTTTTTCATATATATTAGCCACAGAATACAATACATACTATGATTGTTTGGTAACGGAATTAAATTCACTGTTGTGTGTGTGTGTGTGTGTGTGTGTGTGTGTGTGTGTGTAGCAATACCCTAAAAGACTGTCAAGAGGGATCTATGAAACAGTCAGCACATGCTGGAACTATCTGGTCATGAATATAGTTATTAACATGTAGCACATGTAGTGCATCATGTGACCAACCCAGTGCACTTTATGGTAAAGACAAACATCTTCCCCTGGGAACTCTCCCTTATATAGTTAGTATAAAATGAGATTCCTGCAATACATTGGACATAGAAAGAAAAAGGAAAAAAAATTAAAAAATTTAAAAAAAACGAAACAAGCAAAGAACCTGGAAATTGTACATGTACTTTCTTTCTTCTTGCTCATTCCTATATACCAAATTACATGACTACACCTTACCAGACTGGTATTCCATAAAAATGTTGAAGTGAACGTCTCCACATGTGGCTCCGAGGAAATGCACAATGTTCTCATGCTGAATGGTCCGCATCACGCCCACCTCACACCTCATCGCCATGGCATCATTGTACTGGACACTCATCTGTACACAAACAATAACAACTCACTAATAAAACATCCTCGTTCATCCTGGCTCTGATTATTACAGGGTGAAACCCATCAAATAAGAGTAACAACCAATTTAACAAAAGTTATTATAATAATCTTTAATATCACCTCCCTCATTACATTCCATAGTTAGTCTAAGCTCAACAGTAAAACAACTTCACAGTCATCAATCTAGGTTCTGACGAGACAATTTCAAAAGTTTATAAATGAGAGCAACTTATGAAATAAAAAACCATGGGAAGACCTGAGTTATGGAGACAGAAATTTCTATTAACAATGCTAATAGCTGCACGTGTGCTTGGAAAGCCATGCTAATATATGATGGTGGTGACTCGCATATTCCTTTATGTTAAATATACTGCTATAAATGCATACAAGTTCTGAAGTCAAGCATAGGCCCAGCAATAAGATTTATATTGTACACAATAACATTGTGTATTATGAACTAACTTCCTGCCCATTAACGACTCAAACAAAAACAAAAAAACAAAAAAAACAAAAAAAAAACCCTAACTTTCCATTGCTCCAATCTCTTCTATTTATAGAAATAATCATAAAATTAGAATCAACACTACAAGGAAAAAAACAACCTTCTGTTGACTTTGCAGTGAGCTGCTGGACCAACTGTTGCTTGTTAAATAAACTACAACAAACTGAACTGAAATGTGACAAATACGATATTTCACCTTTAAACCTAAAATCTTCCCCCCCCCCCCCCCCCCCCCTATCTCTCCACCATGCACCACACCTGCACATGCTTATAAGTTTTACTAGGAAGGAGAATTAATAGTAACTGAAGAGGGAGGTGAGTGGGGGAGGGGGACAAGATAAGAAGAAAATTAAACACACTAAACCCAGTTAACATTATATTACTCTTCGTCTTTTAAACTAGTGTTAAAAAATTGTTATACATTTATAGATTTTCATCATTCTAACCCATCATACCTGTTTGACCACCATGACGGAGTTGCTGACTTTATCAACCGCCAAATAGCAGGAGCCTGTGGCACCTCCTCCTACCCACTGTATCTTCTCCCAGCTATCACCTTCTCTGTACACACACTCACCATCTACTTCCTAAAAAAAAAAATAATAATAATAATAATAAGATTATCAACATAAAGAATATGAACTATAAACTATTTCTGTGCAGCCCACTTACATCCACAGGTCCTTCATCCAGGACTTCAAGGCAAGATTCCTGCATGTGGCGACTAATCAAAGGCTTACTGTAAACAGGGACCAGCCCGTTGTGGTCACCCTCGGACACTGGTACAGGGAACGCAAGAGGGCTCATAAGCTCCGTTTGCTCCTGAGAGGGAGATGATATCTCCGGAGCCCCCTTTTCCGCCTTGAATATCCCCACGTCAACACCTGGGTCTTGTCCAGCGTTGGAGAATGTGATGATGCTGCTTCCAACCCGACGAAATGCTCCCTCGACGTCGACACGCCCCTCTTCAGTCACGATAGGTCCCAAGGAGTTGCCCTCGTGACTACTGAGGCCCACCACTATGGACGTGGTGGGGGTGTGGCACATGACACCTGTCTGCTCAGCAGTGCTGTAACCATCACAATAAATATAAAAATATAAAATGTAAATGTATGATGTATCCTTATACTAGAAATTCACTGAGATTTCAGACTGCATTCAAGTAGCCATGATTGAACAAACAGCAAAACTCATTTTTGATTACCCATAGCTATACGAATAAGTTTGTTCTGACTTCGCCTGACATTATTTCACGTTGTCTACTCAGCTTACCAAGTTACGGCTCCAACGGGAATACTGGAGAACTCCTCCGAGCCCTCGGGGGCAAATTCTAATGTGTCACTTTCCATCTCAATGATGGCGAACTAAACGAGCTACTTCAAAATTCTCAACCCATTATTGCTTCTCTGTTTACCTCGTCTCATTCGTTATGACGTTTCTTGCTGAGTCACAAGACATTATAACTCCTCCCCTACTATAGAGTGCGCATGGGCGAGAGGGGGCGACGATTTGAGGAAGGAAAAGGCGTGGTTTTTTGCGACAGCATAGCAAATATGGACAGGAAGTGAATAACTGCAGCTGCAAGCCATTCAGTTGAGGGATAGGTGTTTTGGCAGAAATATTGAAGAGTCGAAAAAAGTCGGAGAACAACTATCTACTTTGTGTTTTGCAGATATTATATCGAAGTACTTCGGATAATTAGTTTTCTAGTTCCATATACTCGGCCATGCCGCGGGAAGACGTCGAGAAGATTATTAGGCAAGAACCGCTTGACAATCTCTACGACGTCGGTAACGAGCTGGGGAGGTGAGTAGACGTAACTTGGTCGGCCACGTGTAGAGGTTGAGAAAGCTAAATGTACATTCTCTGGTTTTAAATGTTTCTAGCTAGTTGTCGGATAAGGTTGCAACAGTTTAGTTATGAAAGGAGCTCGAGATTGTTGAAACAACGCGGGGTTGAGATAAGGACATAGTTATAAACAGGAATTCCTCAACAGTGAAAACTTTGAAATTTTAAGAAACATTGGATAGGTGTAACTTTTAGTGGTACACTAATTTGAATGTCCTTCTTTCCCTAATCCTTGAAGACTGTAAGTCTAGCTAGTCAGTGTTAGAAATACAAGAGCTCATTAGGATGCACCCCTCAGAGATATGTGAATCGATGAGGCTCTACTTGAGTTTAAGTTTCAGCAATGTCCTATTTGCTGTTTACCAGCTGTTACCCAATGGTCCTGAGAGTGGTCTTTACCAGTTCCGTGTAGTCTATCTGTATGTATGGTACATTGAAGTCATAGATTTTCACGTAAAAGTGATTCTAGTATTCCCGTATTCATAATTCAACTTACATTCATAGCCTAATTAATATTTTGTGTGTGTGTTTTAGCTAAATATTTAATTTTGTATCATTTCTTATTTCAGAGGCAAATTTGCCATCGTCAAAAAGTGCATCGAGAAGTCTACAGGGGAGTGTTTTGCCGCTAAAGTTCTGAAGAAGCGTCGCCGGGGTAAATCTTGCCGAGATGACATCCTGCTCGAGATTGACATAATGCGGCAGGCGAACGAGGCCAGGGAACACCCACGCATCATTCGTCTTCACGAGGTCTTTGAGAGTTCCTCAGAGTTCCACATCATCCTGGAGTTGTAAGTTGACATGAAATTATAAAATTGAGTGAAATTGAAGCTGTAAGTGAGGTTGAGGACTCGTGTTTCACTTTATAAGTAGAAGATTATAATACCAAATAGTCTGTGGTTGGAAGGTTTTTATTTTTAATTCTATGTTGATCATTTTACACAAATTTCAATCATTTTCAAAATCAGTGTAGCAGTTGGGGATATCTGATGGTTGCCATAGGACGATATGTATTGTATTAACAAGAACAATAATAATAATAAACAGTAATTAAGCTTTGAAAGAGGTGATGTGTATTTGTTATAACAGGTACATTGTTTTTGGTATTTGTTCAACACCAGAGTAAAATGGTTCATGTGTACTAATCTTGGTTGTTGTTTTTTTATTTCTTTGCCTTTTTTCAAGTTGACATTGCTGAATGGGCGGGAGAAGCCTTGGAAGCTGTCTCAGTTGCTGCTTCTGGTCTCATTACATTATTTGTCTGCTGTAACTTTGTCAAGTTAGTGAAGTAATTGAATTACCTGCTGTTCTTTTTCCTGTACTGGTTGGGAAGAAAAAATATAATGACCGTAACCATCTGAACTTCGGACCTTAGGTGTATTAGCTAAAATTCCGAGCATTAATAGGCGTTGTGGAAGGTAACAAGCTGTAACTCGTAATCCAATTACACCCACGGTATAGCGATGCTGATGAAAATAATGTCCACGAGTTGAAACGGTAGGAAAAAAAGAAAAAAAGACCAGTTTGTGGTGTTCTTTCATCATGTAAGTGGTTTACCTTTAGTCTTTTCTTATGCTAATGGAAAGAGAGGGAGTATTGGACCACAGTCTTACCTGCTTCCTCCATTCATCATAGATTCAGCTGCTTTGTGTGGGCATTCCAGCAGAAAGCCTTGGAATCTCTCTCTCTCTCTTAGGCAGTCTGGAAGTCCGGGAATGTTGCTTAGCGGCTCCTTAATTGAATTACCACGACCGAGAGAATTTTGTTGCTTGCATTCCAATGTTCTTTGTGAGCCATCTAAAAATATGCGGCTAAAATGCCGCTGGCAGACTCGTTAAAGTTAGGTCAGAGAAGTACCTGCCGTTGTCTTTTTATGGGTATGATTCGATTTTGTCGGGTGCCAAGTTGAAGTTGCTAATTACCCATTGTCTTCTATTTAATGCATCCCAAAAGAAGTCCTCAGAATGATGTTCCTGTTGCTGAGCACAATAATTGGCTCTTTTTGCGACGTTTTTAGTTGGTCAGCCAAACGATCTGTCGCAGTTTCATATTTGTTTTTGCCTGTGTCTTTCGAAAAGGCAATCGAGATTTTGAAATACGTACCCTGAGGGTATAACATACATACAGTACTTGCGGAGTCAGCAATGCAAAATGAGGAAAAGGATGATAGCTATGGTGACTGTCCTTTGATTCATTAAGGCTTCCTCTCTTTCTTGGGTCATTCCTTGGGATCGTTGATGAAGTCATGTTTCTAATATTTGTTATCATGCCAACAATAAGATGGTGAGGCTAGTCTCATTATGAGGAAGAAGTGGAATGAGATTTGTTAGTTTGTTTAGGTATAATTGATATTGATGTGGTATTCCAAAGAAGCAACCGGTTATCCTTTCTACTTAGAATCTTGTTAATATCCTTTTAAAGTTCAAAGTACAAAAATATTTCTGACAAGCGCTTGTTGAACCACGTGCACAAGTAAGTAGTGCTTGTGGCGTAATTAACAAGGTGCTTGCTATTTATCGGCCATTAGGAATGTGGTTGTTGCTGGCGTATCTCTGACGTGTCAATCTTGCGCAATTTGGACTTATAGTTGGAGCCAACCTTCTTATGGAGAGTGATAATTAGGTGCAAATGATTGGGAATCTTTGGTTGAAGTTTGGTGGTAATCGTTTTTCGAGCCCTGTTGTTTGACGTTCAGACTTTTGGTGTTTTATCTAGACGAAGAGTAGTAGACGGGCTAGATTGTGATAGATCATGAGCATACTTGATGGTGATAATACGGTGATAATACTACAGAACCACACTCGAATCCTGCGCCTTTGTGTTGGACTGGCAAACTTAAAGAAACTGCCTGTAGGAATATTTGTTTGTAGTCTTCTTTTTTTAAAGTTTTCTCCTTTCTTTTTCCCTCCACTGTATTGCCTTATGTTGTAGCCTGCTGTGGTCGGGTCAATGAGATTCTAGTGCATTCCCCCCATTGTCAGTCCTCCATTCACCTAAAGTTTCATTATAGTTGGTACATTAACACACGGAGTACAGAAGCTTTGAAGTTGGCACCTCTTCAGATGAACTCACTGACATTCCCGTGAAGTGGGAGCTTAAAGCAGGTGTAATTGGGGTACCTGCAAGTGGGGCATCTTTTCCAGGAACATTGAACACTGGTTCTCTCTACTGTGGGTTAAGGCCCAGATTGGAGAAGATAAGATGGAGGTATTGTTGAGTAATTGTCAGTAAAGTGAAGGGAAGTTAGCTATACATGAATGGCAAACTGGCCCTACCTCTGGCTCCTTGTGTACTGTTTGGAGTTTGTGAACAGCTGATTGTCTCAGTCTTTCTGGTCAAGTAAAGAGTTGTATGGTCTAGCTGGGATTGTTAGTGCTTGTCTAGCATTAGGATGGCAAGCCATTGCAGAATAGTGACTGTAGTATGGATTGGGTCATTATGGCATAATCTGTTTAGACCAGGCTAGTGATTATCCTGTGAGTATGGAACAAAGTAATGTTCAGACCCGTACTATGCTACTATGCTACATCCCATGAAGTTTACAACAAATATTGCCAATCAATTAATTAATCTGGAGGACGAAGCATTTCTTTTGCACAGGCTCGGAAGGCGTTCAGTAGACCAAAGTTCATATGGTGTGTCTGTGTGTGTGTGTGTGTGTGTGTGAAGTTGTGCAGACTACGATAGCTCACTGAAGCTTGTGTAATCAGATTGCTTAGTTTGAGTGTGTTAATATATCCATTTTAAGTAGATACAATCTGTATTTCTTTTATGCTGTTCAATCAGTCATATGTATAAGCTGTTGGTGTGGCATTTTTTAATTTAAAATTTGTTCATCCAGTCCAGTTTGGGGTTCTTTTCATCTAATGTATCCATTACTCAACACTGCTGATAAAGCAGGTGCATGTAGCCTGTATAAACATATTGAAGCCTAAATTAGAATTTCAATTTCCTTTAGCTTTATATCCTCATTAGTTGTGTCACCAGTTTCAAGGACTGGATGATCTCCACAATTAGCTGAAGCAGTTAAGAAAAAACTACCCCCCCCCCTCCCCTCCCTTTGTTCTTACCCTCTTCCCTTCTCTCTTCCCTTCTCTCCTTCCTTACCCCACACATCCCTACCCCACACATCCCTAATGATAAAGTGGTAACAATTGGAAAAGAAATGCTATTACATGTATACTATATACAATTCGTCCCTTCCAAGTGTATGTGTGTGTGTTTGTATCCTCAGTCTTCACTTGCTCAAAAAAGGTAAAAAAAGATGTGTCCATTCACACACAAACACACATACATATGCACACACAGACAACAAAGCCAGTGGCAAGTGGTAGGGTTTAATTTGTGCACTGGTGGCATTTGAATGAAATCATACAAGTTGGTTCACATAGTTAGCCCATATTTGTATAAAACTTTACTCTCTGGATGAGGCAGAGCCTTGTGAGAAATCCTATTGGCTGCACGTCTGAGAGTGGCTTGGGGGGTGTGGCGCACGGTATTCTTTGCAAGTGTTGCGTGTTTTGCTGTGCAGTGCAGACAGACACAGGTTGAGATAATTGGATGAGGAGAGAGAGGGAGGAAAGGACTGCCTGTCTGGTCTGGTTGGACTGGTTTTGGCACAGCTGGGGGATCCTGGTGAATAGAGTCTGTGAGGTTAAGGTGCAGTTAAAGAGACCTGGTCTGTTTTTGGGAGGAATGTATCTGGGCTATTACCATGCTTGGAAATACATGGGAGTTTCTGTATATTTGGAATGGCCCAGAAATGCAGCTGGCAATGAGTGTTTGGTTTGTGTATACACTGCTGCAGTCTCCTCCCCCTCTCCCTCCTCCATCTTCCCATGCCTGGTATGTTGACCTGAGTGCTTTAGTGTCAGAAGGTCAATTTTGTTGTTGTTGTTGTTGTTGGTAGATGAGCTGTAAGTTCACATTTCTAGTCCTGACATTAACTCCCACCCACCCCCAAGCTGCAGAAGTCTAAAATTACCTGATGTAGTCATGTGTGCAGTACGTATGTGTGTTTGTGTGTTTGGGGGAGGGGTTGTCTGTCTGATCATCCCTCAACTCAATTGAATACGCTCAGTAGGTGATGAAAATCTAGAGGCTTTTGAGTATTCCTGGGTGATGTGCTTATTAGCTCAAAGAAAGTTAATTTGCTTCAGTGGTCCAATGTCTGTAGAAGTAATCAGAGCTATGCACTTCAGTGGTCGTGAATGGTGTGTGCATGTGCCACATGTGTGTGTGTGTGCGTATGGAAATTCCAACAGGAATATGATCACTTAATTTTTTCAGCTTTTGTAAAATACATAGTATCGTGATTCAATAGCTCAGTAATTATTATTATTATTATTATTATTATTATTATTATTATTATTTCTCCCATTAGTATTTAGTTGTCATATTTATGCCTTCTATGAAGCGTTGTCAATCTCTCCTTCACTTGTCTAGCTTCTGCTTGTATCCCAGACTATATCAGACCACAAACAGTATGGGAGGCATCATTAGATCACTTAAAGTCATTCTCGACTGTCGCCAGATGTATCACGTACGAATGTGTGTGCACTTTGATGTGCACGTATATATGTGTGTATGTATGTGTGTGCTGTCATGCACTAAGTTCGTTCCGGTTTATATAGGTTTGAAAATTGGGCCAGCCTAGTTGCTGCTCTGAAATGTCTTTTTGGCCAGATTGGCTGTTTTATTGATGGCTGGCCACTGCCACCATCCTCAATGTGAAGTGCTGGAGGGAAAGAGAGAGATGGAGGCGTGTTGATGTGCTGATAACTTTCATGTCTGTCTTTAATATCCCACTCAATGAACTCTTGATTTCTGGACATTTCTTTTAAACCCTTGCTACATCACAGTTTTGAGTTTAAGAGCCTGATAAAAGGGGTCTGTAACAAATCTCCAATGCAGCTACAATTCTAAATAGTGCACATGTAACACATTGAGTGGCTTTCCTTTTACCTGGCAACCAATATACACACTTACAGTATCTACCCATAAAGCCATTACCATTGGTCACTTAGGATTTCATCAGAAATTCTTTATTTTATGATTTTTAAACTATCATCCATCAGGTATATATGTAGTTGAAGTTATGATTTTTCTGTATTCAGTATATAACCTCTAAACATGCATTAGGTTAGTGTGTATGTTTGTGTGTGATGCTATACTATGTCTGAGTGTGATGTATTTTTAACTTAAGCTTTTTTTTATAATCCACTGCCTTTTCTGTCTGCATTTTTTGAATTTTCCGTGCAATCAAGAAGTGGTAGCTCATGCCAAAATACTTGGAGTGCTTTTTGTTGTGGTGCTCCTTCAACCACCATCTGTGTGTGTGTGTGTGTGTGTGTGTGTGTGTGTGTGTGTGTGTGTGTGTGTGTGTGTGTGTGGATCGTTTGGTCACACAGTCCTCTCTCTCTCTCTCGTTCTGCATGATGTGATGCTGTAGAGTTCTGATATGTTTTTCTCAGCAGTAATGCGTGCATGCATACGTGATCATGTGACACAACTCTGGCATTAGTTTGTGTCTGTGTGCTCATGCAGTGCTAGCTACGTAGAAGGAGTGATTCCTGGAAACCGGAGGCTGGCATTGATTAGTGAACTGTTGTGGGTTCAAGTGCGAGTTTTTTAGGTTCTTCTACGGCTGCACAATAAAGGAGTAATTAGAACCACCTTTTGTGTTGGTTCAGTCTGTATCTGGTTTAGTATGCAATGTTTTCTTTGAAAAAGGAAATGTTTTTAAAAAAATGAAGTAGTGTTGTACAAGATATTTTAAGGTGCATTCTCTTTCACAGGCTTCTTTTTAAACAATGTAGAAATGTGTGTTAAGCAAGTGGTCCTGGGTTCGATTCTCAGTGACAGCCATAAACATTTTTTTTTAATTCTGTATGGTTTAAAAGAAGCCTGTGAAAGAGAGACAATACATCTACGAGTAAAAGAAGGCTGAAAAAGAAATTGTGAAGATTTTTAATAGCAATTTTTTTCTCTCTATTTTAAGAGTAAATTGTATGTAATTAAAACTTAACCCGACGTTTCGACTTATTATAGTTTCGGCCGAGAATGACCGAAAGTTGGAGGAAAAAAATATGTTTTTTTTCCTGAATTGCATACTAGAGGGACCTACATGTATTTATGTATGTATGTATGGATAGCCCAATGCCTTCAGAGGTAGACGAGTGCTAACTGGAGGAGACATGTATGCTGCATGTTTGACCATTCAAAGTTGTCCAAACTTGCTGGCTCGTTTTGTTTCTTCAAGAGGAGAAAGTGTTAGTTTAGTTTCTTTTCGGGTGAAATTGTTTTGACGTGTTTGCCTTCTAAGTGAAAGTCAGTTCTTAGCTTTCCCAGTCCCTGACGACTTCATTTGGTTTATTGAAGAGACAATGAATAGAGCGGAATGCAAGCTTTGTGTTAAGTATATTCATAACTTATTAATGCATACCACTGTTGTTTATTAGCTAGCTACACTGTTGTTTATTAGGGACGGACGTGCATGTAGTTTGTGATGGTTGTCAAGTGTACGATGTTTGTTTGTGTGTGTGTGTGTGTGAGAGAGAGAAGAGGGGGAGGGGAGAGGAATGGATAACTTGAATACCTTTTTTGTTGTTGTTGTGGTTAGCTTCCGACTCAAGGTAAATTATACAGTATTAATTTAAAGTGCGTGATTTTCATTAAAAATCTTCACCAATCTTTAAAGTGTATTTATATTGTAGTGTTTGATAATAGACTCTAACAAGCCTGAACACAGTCCCCATTTTTGACTACGTTTGTGTGTATCTTCCATATTTGGTGAGACTCTTCATCCTCTACTAGCCCCTCCTCCTCCTCACCCCCCACTACTCACCCCCATTCCCTCTCACTCTTTCTTTCTCTCTCCTGCTTTCCATTTCGCAGGTGCAGTAGTGTGAATATTTACACCATATGTGTTTCTGAGAAAACCTATGTACAGTCAGTACAATAATCTTAAGTGTTGCTAAAAATAAGGATCCTGGGTAGTACATAAAGGGTGGAGATTAGGCTCTCGCGTGTGTATGTGTGTGTGCGTGTGTGTCCACGTACATCACACGTGATCAGTACGTTTGTGTGTGCTGCCTGCACTGATAGTCCTGTTCCCAGCAAATGTCAATAATAAGCTTTCTAGTTTTATTTTTATTTATATTTACCGTTTATATTTATTGGTTGTTTATGTTTACATAAATCTAAATGTACTTTCTCATACAGTATAGTTTTTCTGCCTTGATTCGTGTTCTCTTATTGATGCTCAATTTGTAATTCTCTTACTTTCTGTATTGTTACCTACGGCCTCTGATTTGGTTCATTAACTGTACATACGTATGAATGAGGTACATTATTCCTTTAGCGATGATTAAGCTTAAATTTTCAGTAGAACTCATTGAATTTATTTTTATAGAGGTTTTTTTTTCTTGTTTGTTTGCTTGTTTTCTTCTCTTTTAGCAGTCACAACACAGTCCATCTGTAAACAGTCTTGTTGTTGTTGTTAGTTTATTTATTTCATACATAGAGTGACTGTACCAACAATTTCTAATGGTGTCAACATGAGAAAGTGTGTTTAGAAAGTGTTATTTGATCTTCCCCCGATATACATATGCTTTCCTCTGTCATGTTCGCAAATTCTTGGCAGTTAGTTGTCATTTCTTGCTTGGCTTCTCAGCTATCCAAAGTGTTCAAGGAATTTAAAAATTGGTAGCGATAAGGTTGTCCAGTGTTTGCTCAGCTGAGGCGATGTCTATGAGGAAACCTAGCCGTGGTGGGCAGAGCAAGATCTGCGAAACCGTTGCTCTAGTGAGCTTCATGTTGAAGAAGTGTTTCTAAAAGTAAATGAAGCTCTACGGGTTCACTATACACTAGCTAACTATTACTAAGAGCAAAAAGAATATTTTTTTGGGGAGTAGTATCAATATAAATATGCCAGTATGTACCTCATGCAAGTTGATAGGTAAAGCGTGAGCAAGTCGTGCAATGAAACGGTAGACATTTATGCTGACTTCATAAGAGAAGCTCAACATACATGCGACACTCACGTCATGTTCATTGGAGCGCTATATCCATGCTATAGACGCATGTACACTAGTATATATATCAGGTATGACATGTATGTATACATATAGTAGAGTTTCCAGGAGCTGTGTGTATATCTCAATTTAGAGGTCCTTTGAAAGAGTCACAGTTCAAATCATTGTCTGCACATTTGGAGACTGTGTAGCTATACAGCAAGAGGAAGCTGGTTGTCCTCATTTCAAAACTTCTTTTCATCTATGCTGAACTCTGCTGACCCATTGTATCATCATACTAGAGTTCAAAGTGTATGGGCAGTGATTAGTAAATGAGGAGAGGCGGTGGCCAGCGCACGCACACTCCACAACTTTTTTGTGGTCGCATAGCAATGTGTGGGCGGGGCCGTATGGTGATATGTATGTACATGTGTGTGTGTTGTACAGTTGGTGGAAATGGGGTGTGGCATGTTGGAACAGCACAGAATTGGCTACTTGAGCTGGTGTTGTCCTTTCTCCTCCGATTGTTACATACATATCGCAACTCTCGTGCGGTATTGAGCACTAGGGTTTCATCCTTTCTCTCGCGTGTGCTTCTCCATCTTCAAATCCGTCTCTCTTCCCACATATGTGCCCCTCCCACATGTGTGCCACTCCCTCTTTTCATGGATATGATTCTCTTATATATCCACGCTTATATTGCAATATATATCACATTTTTCTGGGCAACCACTTGTATACACGATACCTTTGATGTTTTACTCTCAACCACTCCTCGACTGACATTTTTTTGCTTCATATGTACATTTCATTACTTTCTCTTCTAGTTTGCCGTGAGTCGTCACTCAAGAATGTACATGTGTTCGCACATACATGCACAACGTATGCACCCACAATTTGCACGTGCCAGTGTACTGTTGTGTAAAATGAAGGTACTGACACCATTTTTTTTTATAGCACGGGGAAAAGTGTCCAAAAGAGTTATGTAGGCTGTAGTGTAAATACAGTTTGTTTGATATTAAACAATAGAAATTCATAAGGTTTGTTTTAGTTATTCAAGTGTATTTATTATGTACGTGACAATATGGAGTGTCTTTGGCTGAGTTTTCCCAACAATGCTTGCTGAGTAGTAAAGGTGTGTGCACACTTGGTCCTTAATTAGAATTGAGTTATTATTATGTTCGGCTTTGAAGACGTGCTAACTTGCTGATTAGACATCCAGCTTTTCTTACTTTGCTAGGGAGAGAATGTGTGTGCGTGTGTGTAAAGGGAACTAGTATGGAGGGACTAGTTCTGTGTGTAGTATTTCAACCTAATCTTTCACCTTTTCTTTCTTCTTTTCCCTTTCTCTGCAGGGCCACCGGTGGTGAGCTGTTCCGAGTGATTGCCATCGACCCTTTACCGGAGGATAAAGCTCGCGAAGTGGTGTACCAGATAGTGGATGGCGTGCAGCATCTCCATTCCCTCAACATCGTCCATCTGGATTTAAAGGTCAGAGGCTGTTGCTAAGGACAGAGTTGTTAACTAGGGCAATTATAGTGCTGAGAGAAGTTCAACAGTTCAAAAGGCTCTTTGGTGTGGTCGGATGTCCAAGGGCTGCCTGTTAACTATAAAGATCTTACTACCTCTTGTTATTCATAAATATTTGCATGTATACAATACGCTACTTTAGTACAACCTGACTATAGAATATCATGAAGGCTCCGCTCCATAAGCAGATTTAGTAACTTCTTGTGGCAGAATTGCAGCAGACCATCAGGACAGTTGCGATAGTTTTATAAGTAAAAGTTGTGAGTATGGAAATATACATGTAGTAAAATTACATTTAAGTGCAGGTAATGTGGACTGAAGAAATGCTGAGCCAACATTTTGCGATGTTTGTACAGAGAAATTCTGCAGTAATGTTCTTTATTGGACAAAACAACTGAAATGTATAAAATGTTAGCTGTGTGTACGCATTTGAAACTATTTCAGTGAGGATCGTGTGAGTAGTGATCAAAGGAGGATATATGTTAGTAACCAATGAAATGTACAAACAGACGGGTATTTTTTTTTTTTTTTTTTTTTTCCCTCCACCTCCACTGTTTCCACCAGAAGTCCTCTGTAGCAGATGCTATGTATTATTGAAGGGAAGTTTGTGTGTGTGTGTACGTGCGTCTTCCTCCGCTGTGCTCTCATGTGGTGTTAATTTCATTCACTGATGATAATGTCACCATTTGAGTTCCACAGTCCATTAAACGTCAACCGTAAACCTTATGTAAGTGTGAGTGTGTGTGTGAAGACAAGATGAAAGTATTTTTGTCAGTAAAGCCCCCCTCTTCGTTGGCAGTCAATCGCTATCGGTTCCTTGGATACTAAACATCACACCTTTCCACCCACACCGTGAAGGTAAAAGTTGTGAAATCTTCCGGGAGGAAGGTGTTGTGTGCTTTGTAAGTTCTTGATAATACCGGAGAATCTGGAGGAGTATTGGATATTTACGTCTTGCGTACAAGTATTACTAACATTTTATGTAAATATTCAACATACATAGTATCATTTCCACAAAGTGCCACACCCACCCCTCCAAGTGCCGATGAGATGCTCCTGTTTCCTTAATTAATGTGTTCACATTCCCATTAAAGCTTTATAGATATTGTAAACTTTCTTTAGCATCGTAGAATTGGTTAATGTCTCTCGTCCAAAATGTTGTTTGCTCTTTAAGTTGTTGATTGTTGGAGCAGCAATATGGCTAAAGCCAGGAGTCCTGGCTTCAATTCCCGATGTTTGAGATCTTTTCATTATTTACCTTTGCTCTTCTTTAGATCTCTTTGATTGAAGAAAGTTTATTTGTTGTTGTTGTTATTATTTTTATTATTATTATTATTATTATTATTATTATAGTCTCGTATGTTATTGGCTTTATAGTTTATTTATTATTTTTATTTTATTTTATTTTTTTTTTTTTTATTATAATTAATGTTGTTGCTTAGCCACCCTATAATAGGACTGGGAGCATGTACTGTATAAGCCTGTTCTATCAGAATATCTGCTACGGTGAAGAAGAAAGCTGTTTGAAGCAGCGTTTCAGAGTCCAGGTGTGGGGGCGGGACCACCTTTACCGTTGCTGTTGTTACAAATTGGTGTGAAGGTTTGCGTGGGTGGGCGTACATGTGCTGTAGCACGAGCAATGTTCTTTATATGGTGGTCAAAGAGAGTGGAATTTGCACATAGAGAGTATTTTCACTTTTTATTTTTGAGTGCAAGTTTTGAATAAAAATTGAGAGTAATCAAATTGAAAATTTATTGAATTTCAAAAAAATTTCTGAATGCAATTTTCAAAAGAGTTCTAACCTTTAAAGTTGAAATGATTTTGAGGGGGCTGGATGGGTGTGAAAGGGCGGAGACGTTGTTGCTATGCACCAATACTCAATAGTCCCATTATATTTGAGATAACACACGTACGTACATGCATTTGTGATGACATAGTGATCATGCTTCTTAGTTGCTATGAATGATGAGTGAGAGTTGCTGCCATGGATACAGCACACATGTGTATCTCTACATACATGCATACCTGCCTAGATTGATCACGTGTTTGTTAGTTCGTATAAAGAACCTTCCAATATCCTTCTCAATAGGTAATTACTTGTTCTTATATAGTACCCACTGTCTTGTGGAGGAGTTCTTTTACTTGTAAAGATGCTAGTATCATAGACGAACTCTCCTGTGATTGCTTGATAACTTAGTGTAATTACACTACTCCAGTGAGCATGCTCAGTAAACGTCATGGCGATATCAAGATCATTTACCGTTTAATTAGAGAATAGGAAGTTAAATGGGCCAGTAACCAGCTAGTAGTGATGGTTTCTTTGAAATAAATGTAACATTTCCTCACTTCATATTAGAAAAGACTTATGAGATACTGTAAGTTATTTGCATGTGGCATGCATGACATTTACATTTGCCTGTTTAGCATGTAATTGTTCATCTGATGTTGCATTTTTTCCCCCACAGTATCTACTACATCATGTATGCATTTTGAATGCAATAGCCTGCATTGCATGTACGTCTACACGTGTACATCGCATGGGGGGTAATTTCACATGCCCGATGGAGCTAGTAATTGGCCCAAGTCGCTAATTTTTCGCATGTTTGTGACAAGATTATTTGGCAGGTAGCGATAATTGATGAAGAGCACCCGGTGTGGCTGGCTAGAGAAATATTGGGGATCACTCTGCACCGGCTTTGAAAGGTGGCAGCACATGTCCATGTTCTTGGCCATGTTGTGTGATGGTTTGTGTTTGTGTATACAGTATGTGTTTGTTGTTGTCGGGATTTGTTTACTTGTTGTTGCAGTGAATCTTCACCGTTTATTACCTTACCTCACTGGTCTGCTGCTATTAGTGATCTTCACTGCAGCATTCCTTTGGTATTGTTTCTGTAGCATTTTAGTATTGTAAGTGTGCTCAATACTTCCATGTTAATCTGCTAGTTGCTGTCTTCCTTCATGTTCTGCTGATGCATGCAATTTTTCATACATTAGATGAAACTCCATGGAAAGATATCAGGAACTGTTCTTGATTCACACCATGTTACGTCTATTTATCTGAGAATAATACTTCACTGTACGTCTTTCGCTCTCTCTTCCCCCCCCCCCCCCCCAACCACCACCCTTCTCCTTATCGTCATACTGAAGGTACTTGTGACATACATGTAGGTATTGTCCCTGTTGTGCTCTGGATATGAGAACGGAGTTGTGAGCCAAGTGAATACCAAACTGTGTCACTTTCTTGAGCTCTCAATTGGTTCCCCCTTGCGAAAGTCATGTAACATGCACAAAAGGTTAACGTGACTATTCAACCATGACAAGGTGTGAAAGTGGTAGAGATACTATATACTAGCCACTTTCTGTTGGCTCCAAAGTGGGACATATTACGAGTCTGTCTGGTGCATGTACTTAGGATCTTGAGTATGTGTGGCTGGGGCTGTTTAGAGAGGTGCTTATGGTTATAAGGCAATGTGCAGCGGAAGCCTTGGATGTGATTGTGGGATGTTTGGACTCGTGGAGCTTCCGGACGTTATGAAGAAACAGGACATTGCTGTCCTAAAATGGCAGAAGGCTTTACTCGTGGCTGCGTATATGCATTGTCTGCCTTACATGGGGCTTTGGTTTGTATGCATACAAACACACACACAGGTGCACACACGCACACACACTGAGCACACATCACTCAAATATAGGAACACGCTATATTTTTTTATTACAATTTTAGGATCTCAAAGGCAAGTGGGAGAACATTTCATTGATTTATACCAAGTTGACTAGACTGGCACTAAGATATTTAAATAGTTTCACCTCCAACTGTCATGTACAGTAGGTGTTCCTAGATTCAGTCGAGTCCTATAATCCTTGTACAGTGCATGTATGTATGTGTGTTTGTATGCTCATGCACCACATCGTGTACAGGTAAAACATTCTAGAGCATGCATTGTGTGTGTGTGTGTGTGTGGTTGGTATGTGTTCTTTGATGTGGACGTGTGATGTGCTTATTTAGTGGTAATTAGTTGTAGAATGTGTTTGGTATCTGATAGTTGGTACAGGTAACCCACAAATCTGTCAGTCCAGAATGAATGAATCAAATAATGAATGAATGAGTGAATCAATTAATGAATAAGTGAATGAATTGATATGTACATAGGACAATATGAAATGAAACTCTTTCATTTCAGTGATACTTACATTGTTACTAGCTTTTTTTATACAGGCTTTTTTCTTTTTTCTTTTTTTTATAATAATAATAAGCAAGTGAGAAGTGGTCACTTGCAGAAGTAAATAAAACAACATAACTTGTCCAACATTGTCTTTATCTTCTCTTTGGAGTGTGTAGTGTGTCTGCCTAGATCGCTTTAAATAGTATATTTTATTACATGAATCCACCAACATTGCAAAGAAAGGCAATTGTTCGGTTGAAAAGTTCTCTTGCTGACTCTCTCTCTCTCTCTCACACATGCATGCACGTACACTGATCGGTGTGGCTACTGCTATTAATTGCCGGTAATCTGCTAGCAGCATCAACATACTCCATTGCTGGCATCATCCAGTCTGAAGACTTACCAATGCTTCTAAATTTTAGGACATGTTTATTTAGCTTGAATCCCGGATTTGGGTTGCCAATGATCAGGTTAGCGTCTGGGTGCCCACCTAGTGAGCCTTTAGCTGCCACTGTTCACACACTGGATCACCTTGTGAAAGGTTAAACAGTGATTAGCTCCCATTACCTAACTGCAGGTTTCATCGGGATTCATATTGTTTATCTTTAGCCTGAGCACTTTTCAAGTGATGGCTTTTTGTTGGCCTGATTTTGTTACAAGTCTAAACTATTGTGATTTGTCTCACTTGAAGGTTCTCATGGCCGTTGCTGTGTCCCTCCCCCGCAGTTTAATTATTTTCTGGTTTCATCTAACCCACAAAGTCAATACAATGTTGTTGTCACTCTGTGGTTGCTATGGGCGACTGTGTGTCTCCACCCCCACTGCCAGAAGTCTGTTATGAATGGCTGGATGAGTTAGCATTAGCCGATAGCCGGAGAGAGAGAGAGAGAGTTGTTTGTTTGGCTCGATCCGTGCTCTGGTTGTTTGCTGGTCATTTGTTTTGTCTTCTTGGCAGATTTCCCGGCAACATCCCTCCACTTGGACTGTCTGTTCGGTGCGACTTGGCACAAACTTGGTGAAACCCATTCAGAAAATGGACTCCGTGTTAATTTCATGTTGGGTGGCCCTTTGGTCGGTCTCATTAGGAATGGTTTTTCCTATCTGGTGGAGTGCTGAGTTGATGCTGTTTGGATGAAGGGACGATCGATTGACTGTAGCAATTGGTTGACTCCAGTCTTCATGTAGGCTTGCACCCACATTAGGTACATGTTTTCAATGTGCTACATATAGTATTGTATGTGGTATTAGGTACATGCTTGCTATGTGCTACATATAGTATTGTATGTGGTATTAGGTACATGCTTGCTATGTGCTACATATAGTATTGTATGTGGTATTAGGTACATGCTTGCTATGTGCTACATATAGTATTGTATGTGGTATTAGGTACATGCATGCTATGTGCTACATATAGTATTGTATGTGGTATTGATGGTGTAATGTACGTATGCAGTGATTCAGATGATAGCGATTTTCAAGTTTGGACTCAGGCTATCCTTTTATGATATATGTAATGCTTTCTTTAATTATTTTATGTGAGAAGTATTTTCTTAAATTGATTCGTTCGTTTGAGGTTTTCAAAATGGTGTCTCCATGATTAACGCTTGTGTGTGTTTGCGTGTATTTAAATGGTTGGCATCTTCAAGTGGTTTAGATATGGCATATTTTTATCTTTGTTTATTAGTATATTATTATTGCTGTATTATTACTGTACTATTGTTGTTGTTATTATTTCTGTATTATTATTGTTGTTATTATTACCGTATTATTATTATATATTTTATTTTTCTTGTGAGGAGGAACACAACTGTTTTTTTTTTGTTTTTTTTATAGCTGACAACTCCTTGATAGCAAATCATAGTACAATACAATGCACTGCAAGTCTCAATATTATAACAATAGTTATCAAGTTCTAATAATAGAGTTGTAATAGAAGTAGCCTGTACAGTACGGTGTGTACAAAAGCACACACAAAATGGTGTCTCCATGATTAACGCTTGTGTGTGTTTGCGTGTATTTAAATGGTTGGCATCTTTCAAGTGGTTCGAACTTCACCGTCTGCGCATGTGCATTGCCTGCAGCTACATGCAATGCATGAGTGTGCGTGTAGGCGAACTCATTTCGAGGTGTAATGATTGGTTGCCCCCATGTGAAGCACCTTGACTACAGTCGGGAGGTATGCTTTACGTCTCACCTTTCAGCCAGCGTAATGAGCTGGTGTGCGTGTAGTACCAATGTCTAGTAACGAGCTTGGGGCGACTCCAACAATTGAAGACATCGTGATTGGCACTGGGATAGGGAGAAGAAGCAGACACAGTGAGAAAGCCTATAGGCAATAGTTATTGGTGCAATGGACGTGAAGAAATGTTGTGTGCTGGTACACTGTTCTACGTATTTGTGAGCAGTTTAGTTGTACGCCTGCATTTAGTAGGAAGTAAATTACAGACCTCTTTTCTCTCTCTCTTTCTCTCTCTCTCTCTCTCTCTCTCTTTTTCTTTCTTTTTTCTATTCTTCTTTCTTTTTTCTTTCTTTTCCTTTTTTTTTCTTCCCCCGCCCCTTTTTTCCCATGTTGCCCTACAAGTTCATCTCTCATTGCTTGTCATTGCCCGTGCTCCTTCGCATCACCACTAACTCACTGCTTTAGGTCATGCATAATACCCTGCCACGGCCACAGGCAATTATTGATATCACTCTGTGAAGCCTTAACATGATAAAACCAGGCCTTAGTCATCCAACAAAAGGTTTCCACTCGCCATGGCAACCAGCAGCTGTCTGCTCCTCCCCCCATTCCTCGCCCTAAATCTAATACCGGGAATCAGATTTACGTTGCTTAAGGCTGAGTTCTCACAATGCTGGGTTTCTTTATGGAGGTCCTGGCACTGTGTTTGGATGAAAGTATTCCAACCATCTGCTGGAATTCCATAGCACCCTCCATTGTGTGAAGTCTCACAACACAAAATATGGAATATTTTGTGAGGATCTGCCCCATCTGGGTCAAGTCTGGCTTCAACTGTGGGGGCACTTCCCATGGTCTAGCTTGGATCGACGGTCTCCGTTGGCTGGTGGAGTGACATGGGGACGACCCTGTGTTGGTATTTATTTATTAATTAGAATGTTGTGGACCCAAAGAGATGAAAGTGACAAATTGGGCGGAGAGCAGACATATTTCATTATTGGCTACATTCGACATATGTGTGTCCACCAATAGATTAGACGTAGTGGGCGGGAGGGAATTAGGGGAGAAGAACACTACTGGGAGCCCTTTCGTTAACTCGTCCATAATTGGTAGAGCTCTATGGTTGACTTATTATAACTGCATAATAAATACGTAATAATCAATGTGTGTTTATAGTGAGTAGTAACCATAAGATAGTGAATCATTTCCTGGATTGTATACAGTCAATGACTGAACCTTCTTCACCATCTACCCTCCATGTGTACTTGGTTCCAATGGTGCCTTCAGATTAGTGAAACTATAGAAGTGTTGGTCCTCTTAGCAGCATTAGAATAGAATTGCTAATATTTGACTAAATGCTACTTCTTTTTTTTTTTCTTTCTTTTTTTTTTCTTTTTTTCCTTTTTTTTTTTTTCTTTCTTTTTTTTAATACCTCTCCATTGTACTCCTGTTCAGTCAGCCATATCTTAGCTATGTTTTATATTTATCTTGTTCTTCTCTTCTCTTTACAGCCTGAGAATATCCTGCTGTATCGCAAGGGCAGCCTGGATATCAAGATCGCTGATTTCGGTCTCTCCGTTCAAGTCAGAGAAGGGCAAGAGATGAAGACTTTAGTGGGGACTGCCGAATATGTTTGTAAGTTGTTGTTGTTGTTGTTGTTTATTGTTATTCTAGCTTTGGGGGCACAGTAAGACATACATTCATATGTACATGTTCAATTGGTGAACTTTGTGTCAAGTCTTCTACAATGGAAACGGTCATATATACACCTCATCCTCACAACTGAAGAAGGCTTATGAGCCGAAACGTTTTGTGAATTATATTAAAAATTTTAATGCTACTAGCTAAGCTAAAAATATTGAAATACCAGGAATAGAGTAGCAATGAAAATCTACGACATTACAATGTACGGTATGAGGCATTGTACGTATCTTTATTGGATTGCAAGCGTTAGCGTGAAAATATGAAATGAAGTCAGTAATTTTACATGGTGTTTAGTTTTGTTGTTTTTGTTGTTGTTGTTTTTTTTGTTTCTTTTCTTTTTAACGATTAAAAGCACTGAACGGTGAGCAAGTTTCTAGTGTTGTAACTACTGGAAACTGTACACCATACGTTGCCAAGGTTACTCAACGTTTCACCTTCTTTGTTACCCTCTCTTCGTTTATTCTTTGCCAGTTCTCCTAATGCTTGTACAGTAGTGTCATGTCATGTTCAACTCAACCAGTGTTCCCAGCAAGCTGGTGAGTGCAATGTTCATTGGTGTTTCGTTGGCCCAGTGTTGTACTGGTAGTGTATATGTGTAATGTGCTACATGTGTTGGATGGATGTGGGGCCAGTCCCCAGCAAGTCAATGAGAAGAGAGTAGAAGAGAGAAGGACTTGTCATTGTAGTAGTTGTATTACTCTGTGTGTTTGTTTATTAAGTGTATATAATTTCCTGTATGCTCCAATTACATGTATGTTTCCTTCTTGTTCTCACCCCCTTTGAATGTTGACCTCTGTATCATTTCTGAAGACTTGGCCACATGGTCCTGCTCTGTGTTGTTTTCTTCCAACTTACAGCATATACTTGTGTACATGTGTATGTATATTCACCATTTAAGTGTTCACACCTGAAGCATCCCTCTAGCCAGTTATTGGTGCTGGACTTTTGATTTTCACTATGTACGCATGCATAGTGTATGCTTTGAATTCCTTGAGTTTTAATCTGTGTATTTGATTTGTTGCTGCTGTTGTTAACCCTCAGCGCGCATGCACGAGAGGGTTATAGTAGTCGTCCTGTCTGTTTGTCTGTCTGTCAGTCTGTCACGCTCTGATTTTGGAGATTACTGACAATTAACAGTTGATTTAAGTATGAACTTACTCAGGACGAAGATTTAAGACCTTTTATTGTGCTACTTTTTTTTAATTTCGGGCTATTCGTTGAGAAAAAGCAAAGCTTTCAACTCCGCGTAGGTACCAGCTTTTATGGGCAACGCCCCCTAGCGTCACGTCATAATCACGTGAGCAAATAATTTCTGCAGCCAGCGGTGTACTTAGCTTTATGCTCAGGCTCCTAAGCGTTACTCCGGGGAAGTTAACGGAGTTGAAAGAAGTGAAGTTTCGCGTTGAACATGTATACAGGTGAGTGTTTCTGGCTAGTTTAGCTTCTTCTCTTATGAAGACAGCGTTTCCATGTACCATTTTCATTGGTCGAGCTATTTTGATACCTCATTAAAAATAGCTAACAGATTGCTTGTTCTTTTGGAAGGAGATTATATTGTAATAGCTAGGTAGTGTTTAATAGCGCTGAGGGTTCGCACCTTTGGTGCTTCATTGTTACAGTGTTCTATTGCTGTTGTTACAGTGTTTGTTTGTTTGTTTACGTGAGTGATGAGTTTTTACCATAATGCATTTACAATGCTTCATTGAAGTGGGGCAAAGAGATGTTCACCCCCCCCCCCCCCCCCCTCCCCTCACCTTCCCTTCAAAGTCTTTGAGTGACCTTTTGACTATGCAGCTGGAATCATCCTAGCTTTTGCATGTATTTATATACTGGAAGCGGCTTTACTGTACGCAATATAATGTGCATGTATTTTTCACTTTGCCCCTCCTGAAATCTAATAAAGTAACTCTTGTCCCTCCGAGATTAGTCTTCCGTATGAAGCCTGATTTAGCGTGTATTATTATTCATTGGTATGGTAACGCACTAACATTGCTAAAAATGTGCAGGTGTTCAGATTGTCATCATGGGTGGCAGTGTGAGATATGTAGCTATGTATGTGTAGCTTGCAGGTCATCTATAGGATATTCCTACATACACACACACGTACTGTAGCTGACTGAGACTCGGGTCGTCTGCTTATACCAACAGTTTAGCTTTGAATTGTCAGTTTGGTTTCAATCTTGTGTGGCGGAATTTATGAATTACTTTTGAAATCAAGATAAGCGGGTGTGGAGAAGTATTTTTTAGAGCCCGCTCTGGGTGTCTTTGTTGAAATATGTTTTAACAATGGAATCTGTTTTTTTTTTGTTTTTTTTTGAAAAGATTTTTGTTTTTTAAACGAGTTGTTTATATCAATAAGGAAGAAGGTATTTGTGTTGAACAGGCAGATGGTACGCTCTGTTTCCTATGGAAGTGTGATGACCCAGGTTGTATTTCATAACACAATTTGAGAGTGAGGATCTGAATGGCTGCCGGCTGGTTTGTAGTTTGGACGCAACCTGCTAGACTGGTGGCATTCGAGGAATCTTAACAAGAATGTCTGAACCACTTCCTCTTATAGAATTTAATATTTGATATCTTTAGATATATATTATTATTTATTGGGGGTGGGATACGTCTATATTACTGTAATAGGACTACAGTTACTATTTTTTTAATGATGAGGTCTTTAAAAGGAATACAGAAAAGCTTTTGTTACGTTGCTCTAAAAAAAATTTCTTTCTTTCATTCTTAATCGTAATCAATAAACTAAAGTGTTGTTCCAAGATACTGGCATTTGTCTCGTTCATTGGGTAAGGTGTGGGTAAAATATACTTACTGAGATACCATTGATTAGTTCTCTACTTGTCTGGTAGTAATGACTTACGTGCAGTAGTGTTTGTGATGTCATGAAGGAGTGAGGAAGGAGTAAAGTTTGTTGTTGTTGCTGTGGAGTGGGAGACTTATCTGAAGTGTGTATATGTGTGCGTATGTGTGTCATCAGCTACATGAATATTTGTAGTAGCCAGTGATGAGGTGTGGTCGTGCACTTGTGGAGGTGTGGTCGTTCACAACTTTCACATTGGATGTGAAACTTCTCTTTTGCGGATTTCGCACATTCTTTAGTTTGTTTTCAAATTCTCTCACCCTCCATTCTGTCACTCTCTGATTCTCTGCTGCTGCATTTGTGTGGCTTTGTCTTACAATCTTTCTTCTTCTTCTTCTGTTGTCTCCAGTCATTGTCATCTATCATGTGCCCACACCCACACCCACGTGCACACACCACACTGTGGTTAATTCTGATTATTGGTTGTTTGCGTGTGTGTGTGAGAGAGAGAGTGTGTGTGTGTGTTTGCGTGTGTTTGTACATGTATGTATGTATGTAACTCTATACACAGTTGTAAAAAGTTTGAAATTTACCTGCCATGCCTTGAGCTGAAATCTGAAGTAAGCATCTATAGTTACGTCTATGGTTACATACCTCGCATTATGTAACATCAGCTGCAATCTACAACAACTTCTTGTTCTCTTATTCCAAGGCTCTCCCACCCTGCTTTTTTTTTTTCTTTTTTTCTTTTTTTTTTTCTTTTTTTCTTTTTTTTTTCTCCCTGAATACATAGTTCTATCAATTGTGGAATGCTACAGTGGGTATATGTATATGTGTGTTTGTGCGTGTACATGTATGTACATATGTATGGAATGGTATGAATTGAAGCATTGCTCTCATGTGACCTATGATTGGCAGTTTCTATTTTTTCAGGCGAAAAGTTACCTATTTAAAATGTTAGTTGTGTTTCTTCGGCAATCAAGTAATTAAGGTCAAGTTGTTTGTTTTGTTGTTGTCATGTTTAATTGTGTTGGACTAGAGTGTGAGCTACAGGTTTCCTACTTCCAGTATTTCTATACCAGTATTTCTATACCAGTTTTTCTATACCAGTTTTTCTATACCAGTTTTTTCTATATTATAGATCTTTCATGAGTGAATAGGAACAACTGAGATACAATTTCCCACCAATTTCCCGCTCTTACTGTTCACCGCTTGTTAATTGTGGTTGGTATCAGTGTGTACAACACATGCCCTTATAAAGCAGTTGGCCCTGGTAACTATGACACCTTGCCCGCCATCCCATGGCTACCCACAAGGCTTTCATTCCCTCCCGATAGCTTGTGGGGATCCTCAAGTGGCCGTTTTCGTAGGCTCAAAAGCCGCTTTGCTTTTGTAGTCTAGCTTGCATAAATCATCATGAAAAGAGTGTGTGTGTTTGAGATTGGAATTCCTGGCATGGTTCACATACTTGTCTCCTGGCATTAATTGCGTGTGGGTGTGGATGAGTGGGCGTGATCTCAGTCATATCCTGTCCATGTCTATCAGACCATGTTTCTTTATTTCCTTACAACACTGGATGTTTATTGCACAATGTGATATCCCTTTGTGTACATGGACTTTGTATTCTTTATTTATTATAATATTCATTTTGTTTTGTTGTTATTGTTCCTCTAGCACCTGAAATTTTGAACTTTGAACCACTCAGCATCTTCACAGACATGTGGTGAGTTAGATTAATTTTCAATTCCAGTACAGAATGTGCATATACAATAATCCATTCCAGTTTTATTCCAGCATATTTCAATGTACTTATATCTTAGTATCTGCACACTCCAGTGCATCTGTAAATACTTCTGTAATGTACATACATGTAATTGTATATGTAAGATACAGGATATAAATTTAGATTTTAGTTATGTAAGTATGTCCGAATGATGATATTTAATATCAATTCAGGGTTTGTTTTTGTGTTCAACCTTATTCATTGTTGTTCTTGTTTGTTTGTTTGTTTGTATGTAGGAGCATCGGAGCTCTGACATACGCCTTGTAAGTTCGTATTAGTATATATGCATAACAATATATAAGGCTTGGCTGATTATTTGTACTTGATTCTGGTAAAGGGTGTTCAGCACAGCTCGCAATGTGAATTTATTCTTTTTAAAAAGTGATAGAAATTTAGTTTTGTGTACGTCTGAATTTCTTAATCATTCAGTGTTGTTGTTGTTGTTGTTTGATTATCATTGTGGTTGCTGTGGTAATGCAGGTTGACGGGCTACTCCCCATTTCAGGGAGAGACTCACCAGGAGACGTTCCTGAACGTGTCGCAATGCGACTATGACTTTGACGATGAAATATTTGATGTCGTGTCCGCAGAGGCCAAGGATTTCATCGAGATGTTGCTCATCAAGGCTCCAAGGTGGGTGTGGTTTTAGCATTTGTGTGTGTGGGTGTGATCAACCGCATGGATGGACGTTTTACTAATGGACCACATGCTTATACTGCATGTATTGTGTAATGGAGGATGAATGGATGAGTTAGTGTATTGTCAGTGGAAGCTACAACTGCCACATCAGAGCGTGTGGGTGGGAGGCAGGACTGGGGAATTAGGTTTTAATGTCTATTCACGAACCACATTTGTAGTTAGTGATTTTTATTTTATTTTTTTTTTTTTTTATGAACGTCCACACTCGAACATCATTGTGGTCATTAGAGTAACTCGGGGCTAGGTCTCTAGCATTATCTACCCTTTACCAGATATGTTTGCTATGATTGCTGTATTTCACATTACAGTTATCTTAATAGTGCCCGTCATCACTAGGTGTATTGAGACGTCTGAATGTCATTTGTTTCTAGGAAGCGCATGTCAGCTGCAAAGTGTCTGGAGCACGCGTGGATGAAGGCTCGTAAGAACAATTTGAACAGCTCCACGTCTTCGCTAGACTCTGCCCTCTGTATGGACTCCCCATCATCTGTAGAGCCCTCACCTGCAAGCTCCACCTCCTCTTCATTTAGCCCCGCCCCTTCCTCGACCATATCTCACTCCAACACAGCAACTAGTGAGTGTTTGATATATCCATGTTCATTTAGAATATCTACAGTAGGAGACAAAAAAAAGTTTCGAATTCCATTTCGTAGTACGGCCGTAAAACGGTAGTTTTTTTACCGTAGTTTTTATCGTTGCGTTCCGTACCGTTTTGACTAAACGGCTGATACCGTTTACTAAAACGGTAAAAAAAAACGGTGAAGCATTTCCGTCGATTCACAGATATTTTCTAGCTAGAAACTCTTCTATAGCTATATCAGCAAGCTAAGGCCTTATATCGACCATTAAACGCTACGGGGATAGTGAAAAAAAGCTCGTACAAAATTTTAACTTGCTTCAATAAAGTTGCAGACCGAAATTCCGATGGGTACAGAGCTATAACGAGGTCCGCACTTCGTAGATCTTCTGTTAGCTACTGATGGACCTCCAGTAGTAAAAAATCTAAGCCGGAGAAGGCTCTAACTTTGAGAAAACGTCGATACTGTGCGGTGGTCGAACTAACAGTTCTTCGCGAGACAACTTCGAATAGGACGGCTTCAATTTTTTTTAACCCGAAAAGCTCCGCCTCTGGAGTCTATAAACAAAAAATCGGAACGTTTTATTGGATAAACGATTTTTTATATTTCTTTGAGCGAGACATACGGTGAACGAGAAAGATTAAAATGGTAACGCGGTCGAACGGAATGGCCGTTTTTTAACAAACGGCGTACCGTTTTTCCCCCGTTTTTTAATTGTGCGACGGCCGTTCTACGGAACGAAATTCGAAACTTTTTTTTGTCTTCTACTGTACGTGTAAGAAATGTTATGATTTAGGAATTTTGGTAAAGGGTAGGGCATTGATAATTTCTTAGAAACATGTTGATTTTTTTTTTTTTTTTTTTTTCACATGCTAATTATGCATGTTCAGTAAATAATATGATACAATAGATTTAAGTTTAGTGTTTGTGGAAATACAATTTACATTTTAAAACGTCTCAGGTCCAACTTCAGTAAGTGTGGCATGGCAATTTATTTTGCTAGAACACGACATACAATTTGGTATCATTTGAATTATTTTTAACCAAAGTATTTCCAATCGCAATTTTATGGCTTTTTTATTATTAATTATCTTCTTATTTATATTTATTTATTATCATCTTTATTGTTTTTTTCCTCTACCTTCTCTGTGTGTATTCTCTTTGTTTCCCGCAGCCTCTACAGTGACCACATCGTCGTCCCCGGTGATGCCGTTCTCACAGCCCGAGGACATGAGTGAGGTGAACAAGAAGCTGGCGCACATCCCGGCCCTGGCCACCAGCAGTATGTCCGCCAACGAGGCGGCAGCCAGAAGTGCTATCAAGTCCCGCGATGACGAAGGAAGCCCCACCTCCACCGCTTCGAGCACGAGCACTCTCAAGGAAGCTGCCTCGTCTGAGAACATTCCCATTTTGGCTGCCGCGGAAGTCGACAATTCCTCCTCTCGTCTGTCTAAGGAACGCAGCAGCACTCCCAGTGATTTGACACCCAGTTCTAAATACACAGACAGCAGCAAGGCTGGTCTTTCTGCTCATGCAAAGGACACTGGTCTTTCTGCTCATGCAAAGGACACTGGTCTTTCTGCTCATGCAAAGGACACTGGTCTTTCTGCTCATGCAAAGGACACTGGTCTTTCTGCTCATGCAAAGGACACTGGTCTTTCTGCTCATGCAAAGGACACTGGTCTTTCTGCTCATGCAAGGGACACTGGTATAGCTACAAAGGTCGAAACAACCGCCAAAGACAGTGTTTCAATTGACAAGGATGCTGACAAAGAAGCAAGCCAACACGTTGGTTCTAAACCTGTCACCAAGGACACGGCAAAGAGTGAAGAAGAGAAACTGGACTCGATTCTAGCTGATACAAAAACTGGCGGGAGCTATGGAACCAACAGGAGGACAGAGTTTGGATCCAAAATTAACAGACTGGATCGATTCAAAACTCAGGACACTTCTGCTTTTAATGGCAGAATGACTTCTAATTCAACTTCTCAATTGCCATCATCCAAGTCACTCGAAAATGACAAATCAGCAGTAGTTGAACGGGAATCCGTTGCAACGGACAAGTCTGAGCAGAAGAAAGAGGGGAGTGTCACTCCCACTGCTGGAGACTTCATTTCCAGCTCGTCTTCTACCGGAGCTTTGATAAATAGCCGTGAAACTTCCAGTGTGGGAAAGTCTCTGGGTGGGAGTTCTTATTCAACTCGTGCAACTTCTCCTGTTGGTGAATATTTGCCCAGTTCTCAGTTGAAGCCTGCAAGGATAGAACAGAAAGCTAACGATGGTGGGAAGTCTGAAGATAATGTCGTGGTTACAGATGATTCTTCTGCCTTGCGCAAGGCGTATGGACGATCGTACAGCCAGCGTAACACTGGTGCTGATGAAGAAAAACCTTTGAAGTCGGAATCCAGTGAATATTCTGCTCCGAAGGAAAAGACCTTGTCCTTTGATGAGAGGCACTCTGTCAAGGTCACTGTTAATGACCAACCGCCACCCCCCACCAAGGAGCTGAGCGATCGAGAGAAAAGGCGCTTGGAGAGGCTGAAGCGAAGAGGAAGTGTCGACAAAACTATTCAAAAAATTCACAAAGCAAAGCAAATGCAGGGTGAAGAAAGGAAACTTTCGGCCAGTGAGGAACTGGTTCCAATGCTGACTCCGCCCACATCTGCGAGCAGTCCGTGTGATGATACGTTTACCAGCGATTCTACGTTTAAGGAAACTGTATCAGCTGGTAGAACATCTCCTGTTCCCAAATTGAGCAGTATCAGCAACAGGCTGCCTAAGGCAGCCAGACCCATCACACCGGAATTGTCACCACCAGTGGTTACAAGCCCCACCCAGCTCGCTCTGCCTGAGAACGATTTGGACTCCTTGCCTCCCATGAAGAGGCCAGTCACTCCTGATACTGAGTCACCCACGCCAACCAGCCCCACCCATGTAGTTAAAAATAGCACTAATTCTGCGTCCAAGACCAAGCATAGACCTACCACTCCAGAGCCCATGTCACCCACTGTTTCCAACACCAAGCTTCTTCATTCACCAGATCGCCGCACGCGCAGGAAGAGCGAAGGTATGAAGCCGATAGACAGACGCTTGAAAACCATTGTTCCACAAGGTGATACGCTACAGGAGGAAGAGTACAGTGCTGATGAAGAAGAAGAACATGTCACAAAGAATAAGTCGACTGTTTACTCCTCGAGATATCTTGCTAACCAGTCTGAGAATGATACAACCCAGGATTCTGTCATGGCCAATCTCAATGATACTACAGTGAAATCTAGTGACTATAAGAAAAAATCAGTCGGAGCCGCCATAAATGAGGACAAATCTGAAGATATCTCGAAACCTTCGTCATCTACGAACATCGATGTGTTGCCTAGGCCAGTTAGCCGTGAAACTTTCAGACGTAGTGCTAACTCTAGTCCCACCAAAGAGTTTTATGGTTCTTCCAGTATGTCTTCAGCTAGTGCAAGTACTCTGGAGCAAATGGACCGAGGAGAAAGGGCCTATTCTCGCCCATCTTCTCGCTCATCATCTCGACCTTCCTCACGGCAGGCTTCTGTCGAAAAGGACAGCCCTGTTATCAAAAGCAAGCCGCCGTCTCCTGTTCCATCGACCACACCCATTTCTGGATCGCGCACGCTTCCGTCCAGTAAGTACTCATCGTGCACTGAAAATTTATTTACCTCGAGCAACTCTCCTTTTATGGCTGAAGAGACACGCCCTTACACGGCCGTCTTGAAGAGGAGCGAGAGCAGCAAGGTCAAGTCCTCAGTTTCATCGTTCACTCGTACTCCCGTTGAAGATGCGTGGAGATACGAGTCAAGCACGACCTACACGCCCATACGGAGGCTGAGTGCCAATCCAGTTCGCAGCCGAGGGGTGAGTGATTTTACTGACGTGTCTGGCCGCACTTCTCCAAACCGAGCTACTCCTGTGGTCTCAAATTCTTCCCAGATTGTTGAAGAAACAGACAGTGACAGCCGCGGCAGTAAGAAGCTCTATTCGGGGTCCGTTTCACCGAGAGCCAATGACAAGGAAAAGACGAACAAAGGATCGCAGAGTTTCCGAGCCAACTCTCCTGTTAATTTGTCGTCTGACGTTTCCACCACCAACGCTGGTAGGAATAAAGTTACTGTTGCTAACAGGGAGGAGCGATTGCTGGGACGTCCAGCTGGTTCTTCCCCACGACGAGCCTACGTGAAGAGAGAACAAATGTTTGACAAAGATGATGTAGGCACGCCTTCGAGGAAAGTTGGTTCAATCCAAGAATCCTCCCCGAGTGACAGCACAACCGATGGACCATCCCATTCCATCCTCGACACCAGCGGACCTGAAATAATTGTGAGGACTCCAAGCGTGTCGGACTCTGCTGCCCCGCCTCCTGTAGCTGCGAACCCGACCAATGATGTGATTTTACGCCAGGGGTCCAAGCTGTCCAATCCTAGGCGGTCCAGCTGGCGGCAAACGCCTGTGATATCGCCAGATATCGTTGACATGATCCTAAAAGGTGACATATTTGACTCTGACGATGAATGTGGCGTGAATTCTGTCCACTCTTCTAAGCTTGAGACTTGTTTGGAAGTCAACGAAGAGGAAAACTCAACCTTTAAGAAGTACACTCCGTCCACTAGTCGATCTTCCAGTCGTTCCGGTAAGCACACCACAATACTGAAATCGTCGAAACCTTCCAGTCCTGAAAATGGACGCAGTGTAAGCAAGACTTCTACTTCATCGCTACTAGAGAAGAAAGTGAGCATCGATGAAAGCACTTTGACTACTGTGGCGGCCCCTGATCGGAGGCGGCGCAAATTCCTCTCCACTGGAAACCGTTCATACACACTCGGAGACGAGGCTGAAATGGTGGAGGACATGGCTGCCTCTAGAGACATTGTAGACCATCACGGAGAAACTGGGACCATTTCTCCTTTACCAGATCCCATGTCTATCAGCATGGACATGCGCAGTTTTTCCTTGTCTCGTCTTCGTTCCAACACTCTATCCCATTCCAGTTCCACCCCGGACCTAACCCAGATTGCCACCATGTCAAAGAAGCAGTCCAAAGCTAGGAGAGTGGAAAGATCCAACAGTAAGCGGCAATTTGGAGGAGTCAGAGGTGACAGCTACCTGGACAGAACGGGCGATAACCAGTCCAATACTTCTCCTAGCCGTCGCTCTGGGACTGTCACCATGAGCCCGAAGCATTCTGCTTCGTCACTGTCCAGTCGAATCAAATCTTCCTTCAGCCGCTGGAGTGAACGAGACCACCGGACTGCGGAAGTGAGAAATAAAGGCAGCAGAACTCTCAAATAATCAGGATTTCAGCTCTATAATGTGAATGGGGATTTAAGAAGAAAAAAAATAATAATTTAAAAAAATTAAAAAAATATAAAAAAAGGACAGAATCAGCATTTTAGATCTTATCAAATATTATTATTCTCTCTTGACTGATGTTTCACTCACTTGTATTGGATTTGTTTATAACCCATTTCATTTGTCATTGCTAATTATTTATGATGCACTTGTTTTGTTGTTTTTCTTTGATTGTGAGAATACTAGTTTTGTTGTTTTTCTTTGTCTCATGTTTGTTATGTCATTGTTCCATGTTTTTCAGGTGAATCAAACTATTTGTTTATGTGTGTGTAGTCTCATTGTTGTAGTTTTTTAATGTGGCTAGCTAGAAGAATCATGAGTTTATCTGTGTTTCATCTCATTTTTTGAAGAATTGATTATGAATGTATGCATGAAATTCCGGAGTTTTAGTGGTGTGTTCAGAGACGAGTTTGTAAAATGGAAGTGTAAGGTGACGTGATAGAAACCTGATGTTGGTTAACCCTCAAACAAGAATGGCCAAAGAAGGAACAAACAGCAGATTTGATCTTGTTTGAGCTAGCAGGCTTGACTTCATTGAAGTTGCAGTTTAAATCCATCTGATAGCCATGTGGCCATGCATCTACAGGATACCATACTGGATTTTTGTTTTTTTGTTTTTTGTTTTTTTGCTGGGGGGTTAGAATACTGCTGTTTGCCACATGTATTTCACTACATTTGATGAACCTGCCTAAAAGTGTGTATTGTGTAATGCTTCACACTGATCAGTGTGTTTGATTATAATATTATGCTTTCATAGTCTTACTACTCATAGAAATCAATTTTATTGTATTATACTTCTGGATCGAAATTCTCAGTAGGGGGGGGGGGATAATTTCAAAGCACCCCCTGATGATTTACATTGTTGGTGGTTTTGGCCAACAACTCTCCAAACCAAGATTTTTTTTTTTTTTTTTTTTTTGTGCATAAAATAAGTGATGTGAGGGGGGTCAGGGTTATAAGGTGCAAATGTACCAATATAGGCACACAGACAACTGCATGCTAACATTTGTGCTCTTTATTTATATAATAACTGAAACTGATCTAAATATAATATGTGGGTCTTACCGTGTCACTATATAGCTGAATAATTCGCCCCTTCGGCCTCTTTCTATAGGCAAAGTAGTTTTTTTAAGTGTGCAATTCATTATAGCTCATGAAATATCTAAACAACTGTAACTTAGCACATTCTCTTTCATTACATTACAAACAATTATTAATACACAAAGAGACATTATTCATGCCATTAACAAAAAATTATATAAACGGAGGAAGTACTCAACAAATATAGCCTGCATTTCGAGTCCCAAAATGACAGTAGCACAAACAATTGGACAACAAAAATACAACGGTTACGACACCCATGAATACAGTCAGTGATATGACATAGGATGGCACCTCGCATCCCACTGGAGGGTCAAACACGTTGCATGAAAGAATTACATCGTGGATAAGAACTAGAGTGATGGCTCCAAATAAGGCAATGGCAAACACAAACAAGCAAACAATGTAGCCGGAGTTTGTCCCTTGTGGCAGACGGTATTTGTGATCATCATGGAAGAAGCTGCGAGGATGGGTACGGTGGAAGAATCTTGTGGTACAGCACCACATGATAGATAACAGGAGACACGACACGCCAGACATGATGTAGAGAATAAGAAACACATTATTATGCCAAACTATGCAAAGACAAACAACAACAAAATATATATAATATAGTTAGAAAATTATACATCCAAATCTGATTAAAGGTGGTATGTAATTGGACACATGGACAAGAAAACCAACTTATATTACTAAAAGTCTTTTCTGATTTTGTTGTAGTTAAAGTTATTTTAGTTACAGTATTTAGCTACTCTATCCAAATTAAAGCTGAAGTAGTTGTTCTTAATCGAATAATTTAGAAATGAAAACAATAATAACGAAGTTCATTCAAAGTTAACTAAAAAACTACTTCACTCTTTTAGTGTGTCCATTAGTGCTTGAGCTTTGTAAGTTTGGAACTATAGAGGAAATAATGTGACAGATTGGCTTGTGGGGTACAGAATAGTAGCTACTCTATCCAAATTAAAGCTGAAGTAGTTGTTCTTAATCGAATAATTTAGAAATGAAAACAATAATAACGAAGTTCATTCAAAGTTAACTAAAAAACTACTTCACTCTTTTAGTGTGTCCATTAGTGCTTGAGCTTTGTAAGTTTGGAACTATAGAGGAAATAATGTGACAGATTGGCTTGTGGGGTACAGAATAGTCACATACAGAAATATAGAAGCAGTTACTAGGACAAAATATTTTCACTTTTGCAAGGGTGCTGGAGCTATCCCAAACAAAGAAGGAGTTGTTCCTACTTCCGTGTCTCTCTGGCTCTTCAAACACTTTGTTTGTTCCATGAATAATCTGCAATTGAATTCTTAGAACCAAAGCCATACATCTACTTGACAGTGCACCTTTCTCATCCTCCTTCTTCATCCTATTTAACAACAAGTCTCTCTTTCAGAATTCTAGAGTAGACTAGTAGACTCCGGCAAGTACAAACAAGAGTTACTGAAAGACCTGCTAAAATTTTATAGATAGAAGCTTTCAGTCAAACATGTTGTTTACTTCATGAAGTGCCTTTTTTTCTTAGCTCTAGCAGTTTTGCACATGAAGACCCCCTTTACAAAAAATAGTTGACTTTTCTGAGGAATATGTACTAATTTTAGAAATGGATTGTTTGGAAATTGAAATGGCTTGATGCTGACTTAAGTGCAAGTAGTGTGGATGAACTTAGAGTCAAGACAATAGCGATCTTGAAGAAAGGAGAGAATCAATGTGTACTAATTGCTAACACATGCAGCCGAAAGTTGAAACAGTTCAGTGTGTGCATATCCTGGTTAGAGCAACAAGATGAGGCCATTCCAATGAATGAATTTGATGCTTCTGCATAGTTTTCATCAAATTTTAACCTCTACTAAATAATTTGTTGTTGTTTTTAATAGAAACGTAACTATAACTATACTAATGGCATCCTAACTATACTCTTCCACAATACTCTAACCAATTACCTTGTAAATGAGTATGATGATGATACAACACATATGGAAGGATAATGTTGGTTATTCCACACAAACCAAGGAACAAGTACCAGCAAGCACACAAGCGACCTGTCGAAAAAAGGGATAACAGATAAAAAGTGATAATTTATCAGTGATGTATCAACCGTAATATTAAATACCGTTGCTATATTGTTGTCAGGTGTAATAACTTGGCAAGTGTGCAATAACACTTGCCTGGTATTTAAAATAGTTAAAGCATGAGCGCTTAGTGCCTAGTACATTTATCGCACTCAGCACTCGGGCCTACGGCCCTCGGGCTGTCGTGCAATAAATCGACTAGAAACTAAGCGCTCATGCTTTAACTATAACTTATGTCGCATGATGAATTATTTAACCATTAGCCATTGACTAGAGAACCAGCAAAGGCTAACTCACTCACCTCTTGTGCACAAGCATAGTTTTATATATTATATATATATTATATTATATATATATTACATGAGTCAGAGTGTGATATGGCGAAATATTTCACAAGCAGGCTACTTTATTTTCAGGAGCCAGAGGCGAGTGAAAATAAAGCCTGAGATACTGAGATTTCTCCTAACCTTTCTAAACAGAATTGTCCCCCTCCAATGCCTGTATATAATAACACATGTGTATTAGTTCATTATATAAAAAGGCAGCCAGTATCACTCACCATTCACACTGAAACCCTACTAGTTAAAAGAATTCATTTATAATGTATGAGCTAGCTACAGGTGCATGCCCACAACTAAAATGATTTATAGGCAGCTACAATGAAGTGCAGTACTATATCAGGAGATAGTGTAGTACAAATGTAGGCTTAAAAGGCAGTACAATAAACACTCACAGGAACATTGATAATGAATGATTACACATGCATTAATAAAAAGATCACTATCTTCATTGGTATTATTACTTTCTGAGTTATTTCCAATAATTAATTAAATTTGGTGATAAAAAGAAGCATCTGCGACTGCACTACCCATACCAACAAACTTTGAGTATTAACAATCAAAATGTCTGACGACATAATGATGACGATTTTATATTTATAGCACAAACATGTAAACTAGTAGAAATCTCACATGTCGCAGCCGAACACTCTGTCGCCAGTCCAGTCCAGCAGAAGATGAATCTAACTATGGTGAAATTGTCTTCTGCTGCGTCTGGTACATCGCGTATAGGAAGGTACCCTGGACTAGGCTGTGCTATCATGAGTTGTGATTCAACCACTGATTCTGGTACTACTTCCGGCGGACGATGGTTGACATGATCTAATGAATAAACTTATCATGAAATTTGTTTCTAATCTTTAATCGTTGTGAACCCCTTACCCAACATTTGAGGTTAAGTGGGACTAATGGTACACTACCAGAGATAGTCATTTTTCAACTTGATCCGTTCTAAATTATTATATCTGTAAAATTCAAATGCCTAGCTGTAATAATATATTGTTGAGCCATTCTCGGCTAAAATATTTATAATAAACTGCCAATTATGTGTAATTAAAACTTAACCTGGCATTTTGACCCTTGCTGAAGTCGTCTTGATACCTGAGGAGGACTTCGGCAAGAAGTCGAAATGTCAGGTTATAATTAAACACATAATATTTATTGAAACTGAGAAAACTGTTATTACTTACATCTATTGTTGCTGCTAAACATAATAATAGTCATTAGCTATCATGAATACAATTGGCCTATTTAGCCCTTTTTTCTTTATCTTAATTCAAGCTTACCTTGGAAGCTGAACTATAGCTACTATACTATTGAGTATCAGTTACTACAGGTATAAATCACTCACTGTACTAATACAAATCTGGTTTCCATAAGTAGTAATGTGTGCACGGAGAAAGGAAAGATTTTGAAGATATAGATGCCTACTAATGTGTTAATTGGAAAGGGGGGGGGGGGGGGGGGGGGGGGGGGGGGGAAGGGAGAACAACACTACATCACCTAGTATTTTTTGGCTATATCCAAATATTAATTTTTCTGTCTTCCATCTCTACATGTAGCTGTAGTGTAGCTAATAAATGTACGGCTCTGACTATAATACAATAAAGGTTGAAATTTGGGGATTGGGAGTAGGGAGAAGGGGGAGGGGGTCATGTGCTCCCAGTACCCCCTTAGTTCTTACACCTATGTAACAGTACTTCATTCATCCCCACTAGTAATTATTTGACTTATTTAAGTGTTTCTTGGGCACTAGAGCAATTAGAGGTACAGAATTATATAAACAAGCACCATCTATGCTTGGCCACGTTGAACAGTTAGCTTAATGGTCATTGCTCATTATTGCTACGTATTTTGAAAATTCAAATTTTTTAGCTGCACACAAAGGCAATGCCTATTCAATCCAAACAGTATTAAATTCATAGCTATCTAAACTGCTACGGTCACACACCTAGAGAGACCACATCATTGTAGCGCGGAGGAGCACTAGGTTGGGGATATTGGTATTCCATATCAGAACCTGCAGCGGTACACACACACAATGAACGCTGAAAACAGCGCCAGCAGAAGAAGAACTAACCAAATCCAGAAACCGCAGTGCTGAGAGGACGTGCGCGCCACGTGAACGGGAATTACCGCTTCTAAATTCAATATCTTCATGAAACGAATAATAGCTAAGAACTTTTCAAAAGAATAATAGGTCTTCCAAAAGAATAATAGGAAAAGAATATAGTAATAGAATAATAGGTATAGAATAATTTATAGCATTACAATCAAACTTGAGGACTCAGCCCTCCTTCCAAACTTAGGGGATGGGGGGATCTAGCCCCTCCAACTACTGGTACCCTCAGTCCAATAAAAGTAGACTACTAAGTTTATGATGAGGTTTTGCTTCACTAATTCAACTTATGGCCACAAATTCTCATTTATCCATTAGCTACCAAGAAAAAATATAGGCAATTTACACACTTCTTTCAAATCATTATGAAGTCACTAATCTATATATTCAGAAGAAACTGATAATCAACAAATGCTACCAGCATTACGTCTGGTGAATGGAAAATAACACAGACAATTTGAAAACAAAAATGTGAACACTGTGACCCCCATAACAGCTGTTACCGCTACAAAATATTGTGGCAAGTGGCAGTTAATAGGAGGATCGAACAAATGACAGCGCGATATCGCATCGTGGATTAGAACTAGAGTAACAGAACCAAATAATGAACAAGAGAAAACAAACAAGATGACTATGTAGCCAGAATTTGTCTCTTGTGGTAATCTATAATGGTGGGTATCATGAAGGCGCTTCTGAGGATGAGTCTTGTAGAAGAACCTGATAGTACAGTACCACATGAAGGACAGTAGAAGACATGACAGCCCAGCCAGGATGTACAGAGCGAGGTAAGTGTTTGGTAAACCTAGAAGTGAACATAAAGCATATCAAGCAACTTGGCTTATTGGTTCAATTCTCCTTCCCCTCCTTATACCCTAAATTTAGTTTCCTATATATTTACCTCTATACAAGGAATACGGAAGAATAACATTGACTATTCCAAACACTCCAAGAATTAGGTACCAGCTGCCAAACACATAATCTAAACAAGAACAGAATTGACAACAATGTACATTTATGTGTGGGTCTATCATCAGTCTGTCTCTCCATATTACCAGATGAATGAGGCAGTTGTTTGAAAGAGTAGCTGACAGGGTGTTTCAGCTTGTTGCTATACAATAGATCAATGGGTGTCACTACCTGTAACTTTGAATAGACCCTCATGACGACACCAAGATTCTCTTGATTCAACTAGGAAATTTTCTTGGCTTGTAGAAAAGCACTTGGGTTATTTTTTTGTTTTTGTTTTGTTTTTTAAAGTGAAGATTTATAAGTCAAATACTGTTTACTTTTGATAATAACTATTTCATTTTCACCTTACATTAACTGCAATAGCTAATAGTCTTTGTCAAGAAGTAGGTAACAGATTTGTTCGTTATGAATTCACAAAGTTACTCACATGTCAGTGCAGAACTTTCAGTGGCCACTCCTGTCCAGCAAAATATGAACCTAATCATAGTGAAATTATTGCTGGACAGTTGTGCTGAATTGACGTAACTTCCTGTTGAGTATTCAAGATTGTGTGAGATGACTGGATGAGGTGTGACATTTGGCCTAGGGGCTACTTCTGAATAGTCATCAAATCGACCTGAGTGTACAACGTGCAAACACACATTCACAATATTTCATTGACTCTTCTGCATACCAGTGGAAGCACATGCTCCCTTTTCTAATAGCTACTGAGTCTTTCATATTTACTGAATTATTTTATATGTTTTTGTTTTTTGTTGTTATTTACTTGGCTTTCTCACATACAGCTACACTTCATCCATAACTCACAGTCCCACTACTTAGATCCAAGCACCTAAAGTAAAATAACTTAATGACTATGGTTGAACGTTATTTTATATTATAGCTACTCTCGAAAAATCACTCACTTTCAGAGATTGCTTCCCTGTAGCTCGGAGGGCTTACACGATGATCAAACTCCATTCGGGTAATAGAGGTAGCAGGAATATTTAATTTCACAGTTTAGTCTCGATTAAATCGCGGTGTGGGAGGGTAGAAGCCGGTAAAGGGTCTGATTACGCGAAACTATACTCCTACAACCCCACCTGACTTCTAGATAGCTATTGTGATCTGAAGATGAAAAATAAAATAAAATGAATTATTTTATATGTAGACTTGAAAACCAGCAGAGGTAACTCAGATGTTCTTGGTAACCTTGCCGCGCGGCACAGCAGTGGCAGAAGTACACCTTCGAAGCTAGTCTCGCGGGCCATTCCCTTTACCTAATCTCTCTGCTCCGCCCGCTTGATTGACGCTGTATGACAGTACAAACAAAAGGTATGTAAAAATTGCTCCAAACTAACGAATAACCTAGCTAGCTAACCTCAAAAATTTTATTGACAAGCAACAATTAAAATTAAATTGTCATACCATGAAAGACAGCAGTAGCAACGACACTCTAGCTGTGTTTTAATGCTTGTTCAATAGACATCATTGCTTAGTAAATGTGTGTCAGGGAACGCCCAGAGTTATGAATAGTAGTGCTGTGGGGCTCCAAAAATTCCACTAGTCAAAGTCATATCTACTAAATCAACCTATTTATCTAGTTGTATCTAGCATCTATCAGTCTATTAATAAATTTAGACTAACTTATTCTATTATTATATTATACAATATAAAAAACACCACAGTGTTTACTTTGTGCCAAATTAAAAACAACAACAAACAAACAAAAACAACAAACAAACAAACAAATTATTAACTACAATTACACCAGAGGGAACATTTATTATTTTGGTAGTAGCTAAATAAACTCACCTCCTCCTTACCAATATTGCTAAATTTTATCTGATAAATAGCTATAATGAAGTATAACCCTCATCAAAGTAATAAATTTAGAACTATCCTCCCAGCAATACTTGGAACCATATTAGATAAGAGAAGCCTATATAACCTCTAATTATGAAAAGTCTGGCCCACCCAAATTCCATTGTCTGCCTGAACTCTAATTATGAAAAGTCCCACCTGTAGTTCCATTGTCTGCCTAAATAATGATGGGATTTGCATTTCAGTATGCACTACTAAAAGATGCAGCCTAATTACAAGCCCCAAGATTAAAATACAGTCACACTATAGCAGCACGTGCTTCAGTAGCTGATCATCAGTGCACATGTTTACAATCCTCAATCATGACCTTTGATTTTAGTGCTACTGTGATTGTGTATAATGTGATTTATTTGGGGAATCAAGGTGTACTCTGAGAGGAGGACTATGAACAAATCAATTAAAACAGTATAACGGCAGAAGCTATGGGAACAATTACAGCCTGTGCTATCGCAGCGGGATTTTTAAGACTTGTGTATAGTCATCATGTGTGTAGCTAGTCACAGTTGAAGGGTCATCAGTGATGCAAGTCGTAGAATAGGAAATTAAATAATGACAAATACAATGACCTCAATAATAATATCACAGCACTAGAGATACCAGACTTCCTGTACTTAAGTATTGGAGAGAGAAGCAAGAAGCTGGAGAAGGTATTCAAAGTTCTGTTTAAGTTTCCAGCATAGCAACATGTGCAGCAAATAAATCTTCTGAAATTCTTCATAGTAACATAATGATTTATTGGGTACTTGCATGGGCGATGGCAAAAAATGGCTGAGTTAAGTAGTTTTGGAAGGAAAATAATATCTTGGAATATGCAGAGGATAAACAGAGAAATAATAGCAGTTTTTCCCTATGTTAACACCCAATAATAATATATTTAATTAATTACTCAATTGCTGTTATTATAACTACTTCAGCCAAGAATGACTGAACAATTGAAACAGAGACATGTTTTTTCAAAGGTGATAGTGTAACCACGATAAGAATGTTTTAGGTAACATAGCGCTAAACCTATACTCGATATTACCCAAAACATAATATAGGAAACATTAATCATTAGTTCAAAAGTTGTATCAACATGAACAAAAGCATCACACATGAAGAGAAACCACTGGAAAATAACATGAAAACATGACAATTTGTGGAGGAAGGAATCTACTGTAGTCTGACATGCTACAAAGCTAGCTTCATTAACAAATGCTGCCAGCATTGCGTTTGCCATAACAAGAATAACAACAACAGTTACAACACAAAAACAAAAACATAATTATGCTCATAATTGCAGTTAATGAATAAATATAATAAGTATACTGTGACAACAAGAATTGCACTGGAGGATCGAATAGCCGACACAATATGATGATATCATGGATAAGGACAAGAGTGATACCTCCGAATAGTGAACAAGAGAAGACAAACAAGCAGACGATGTAACCGGAGTTTGCCTTTTGTGGTAGTCGGTAATTATGGTCATCGTAATAGTGTCTTTGAGGATGAGTCTTGAAGAAAAATCGTAGAGTACAGCACCACATGATCGATAGCATGAGACACGAGACTCCAGCCATCAGGTAAAGGGTCAATAAAACATTCTGGTTGTCTAAAGAGTAAGGAAGAAGTTAATTAGTATGAAAAAAGATATTGTGTTAACACTACAATGCATTACACATAGGATGGTCCGATCAGTTTGCCACTCATGCAAACTTCTGTCAGTTAAGACAGGTTGAATAAGAGTCATATTTGCATGTGTTAGCCCTACTAGATAATTGGTATATACGTGTGTTTTTTTTTCTCACCACGCAATAGCATCTATCTCTGAACCATTTGCTCAATGTACAAGAGCTTTACTTTAGTTCTATGCTACAGTTCACTCCCAGCAGACAAACTGAAATTCTATTTTTCCAGATTTTTTTTTTATATCCATGGAATTTTTTTACTTTGCTAATTTAATTTCTTTTTCAACCTTCTCTAACTCATTAGATGTATTTTCACTTCTTCTTTTTTTGCAGGCTTTTTTTTTACATTAAACAATGTTTGGCTGTCACTGAGGAGTGACAGGACCAGTTGCTTAAAAGCACAATCACTCTAACCCCTGAGCTATGACCCAGTGACAAAACTCCACAGAAAAAGAATTTTGGAATTAAGTTCTATTGGTATGTTGAGAGTGAGGCTTTAGCTAGTCAATTGAAATGTTCGGTTGCCCATAGGTTAAGAGTACTTGTGCATTATGAGAATGGTCTTTGGTTCGATCTCCAGTGACAGCCAGGCATTTTTTTAATTTAGAAAATTCTTATGATGCACAGAGAACACAGCTAGCTGAATTTCCAGTTCAGGCCATTTAACCCTGTTGCATTACACAGTTAGTGAAAAGTTTAAGGTTATGTCATTATTATATAAACTCCAGTAGTTACCACTCCTTACCACTATCTAGCTTATTTTGTTGAGCTTTCACTGTGCTTGTTCTATCTTTTCAATTATCCCAAATAGAAAATTAAATCTCTCAACTAGTTAGTAGCTAGAATACTGATTATGTAATGTTAGCCCCAGAGTTGTTTATTTCTCTCTCTCTCTCCCTCTTTTCCTTCTCTTTCTCTTTTACATGCACTCTTACCTTCTTGACCTGTCAAGTTGAGATGGTCAAACACCATAAGACCCCATCCCCAGTTTCTTAATAATATGGTGGTAACTTTTGAGATTAAAAACTTTTTCATGTAATTACCTGAACGAAATATGGCGTATGGGATGATGATATTAATGACTCCAAAAACACCAAGTAGCAAATACCAACAGCCACATAAGCGACCTAAAGTAAAGGTTAGTATAATAGCAAGAATAGAATAATCAACCATAAAGTAGTATAATAAACTACCCACATGCACAAGATTGTGTAGCATTGGTTTATACAGGCCATCTTAGCAATAGGCTAATCTTCTTCAGATTAACACGGAAGATATATAACATTTACATATTATCTATTGAAGAATGAACCAAGAAGTTTTGACCTCATGGGATGTTTCATGAGTTAGACAATGAAAAATTATAGTTTAATGATAGCTAATAGTTTTTCAGTTTTTCATTGTCCAACTGATGAAGATCCCATGAGATCGAAACGTCTTGGTTATAGCTGGATAGCTACTATGTAAATGTTCTTCAAGAATTAATATTCTGAACAAGACACAGTAAGAAATGAGTCTAACTCTTCATGACATAGCTAATTGTTAAATGTGTTGATTTTATCATCAAAATTTAAGTCTATTTTTTCATTCTTCTTCAGGATCTCTTGCTATTAGTCCTCCTCAAAATTCAGTGTATTTTGATTTTTACCAGACTCCTCTTCTCAAGCAAAACTATAATACAACATAATCTCTCCTATCAAGGTCCGTCAGGACAAGAAAATGATCATATTCTGAAGGAATATTTACAGCTCTGCCAAAAGAACCAAGTTCAAAAGTCAAGCCATTTCTTCGAATAAAATATAAACTCCCGGGGTTAATGGGGGTGCCCCTATTTAAGGCATCTTAATGAAAGTTGTTCTAACTCACATGTTACTGCAGAACACTCCGTAGCCAGTCCAGTCCAGCAGAAGATGAATCTTATCATAGTAAAGTTATTATCTGCTGGCGAAGCATGGCTGACATCCCTTTCCAAATGAGGCTCGACATGCAACGGCATCGTCATTGGAGATGAAGCATTTGGCACAGACTGAGCTCCAGAAAAACCATTAATTGGACCTATAAGTTTACATTAAACCATGTTTCTGTACTTTGTATTTTTGTTTGCTCAAACTGAAAGCAAAAATGATTTCTTAAGCTATGTAAACAGAACACATGTTGTGGCAGGATGGGTGCATTCCAAATACCTATTAAATCATAAAGTCTAAAGGATATTCATAAACAGCATATATAGTGACTTATAGTACTCATACTTTAATTTGTAGTTTCCCTACGCATCATGCAGTATGATACTATATACACTGTTAAAAATGGGGTGTTTACATAACTTAGTTTTGGTGTTAAATAGGAGGCGCTGCCTGGACACCCCAGTTCAAAGCTTTATATTGTCTCCGTAGTTAGTCATTACTAAAGGATATAAGCTATTATTATATATGCTCACTACGTATAATATGTATTAGTGCGGAAGTTATAAGGGCTCAAAGTGTGGTGTCCAGACATAAACAGCTGTCTTATCACCTCGCGAGGTGTTATTTAAGCACCCTGTTTTAACAGTGTACACTTTTAGTTCCTTAATTAGCAGCCATTTTAGTTGAATGAGATGTTATAGAAGGTCTCAAGACTATACAAACCACATAACAAGTAGGGATAGCTATATTTTTTGGTAGTATATGTATGTATGTGTGTATGTTATTGTGTATGCGGGTGTATGGTTGTGTATGTGGTGTGTGTGTGTTTGTGTGTGTGTGTTGGTGGTGGTGGGTACTTGATTGTATATTTTCAGCCCATGACCACTTCATTAGACTTACTAAGTACACAAAATGCTAATCTGTTCATAATGATCAGTGAAACAGTGCAATATCTAAATGAAGGCGGCCTCAATAAATCACATCAATTATGGAAATAATTTATTACATGACTATTGATATCTTGAGATTTATTTGCTATTAAGATCCAAGGTGTTCAGTCTAATAATGCACATGAAAAAAAATCAGAAAGAACTGATGTGTTGTTTGAGATAAGCCAAAAAGTACTACAAGTTTAGCTGTAGTAATTGTTAAATACATTAAGCTAATTCGTGGTAATTAGTGAGGTGCTGAGGGCAGCAATTACAAGGGCTCTGAAGGGGAACTCGAGGAAGTGAGGTAGTTCCTGTGGTTTTGTCTCATCAGCATTATTATTGTGACAAAAAAAAATGGAATTTTATGAGTGTATAAAATGTCCACTTGTATCGATACACATTTGAGTCCACATGGAAGACCATATAGAGCTAGTTTTTACTATGCACCCTCACACACAGTCAGAGCAAAATATGGCTGGAACGATCAGGGTTTTGAACTAAAATTTAAAAGCTATAGTAGCTTGTAGCTGCCTTTCAAGTAGTAGGTTAGATTCATATTAAAACAGTCACAGTTTATAATTAATTGAGTATTATACTCTGTAATAGGAAATCGACAGGTAAAACCAATTAAATGTGTGTAAGTAGCACATATACCACTTCAGCGTAAAGTTTAATTGTTTTCATCTGTCTATATTAAGTTGGTAAGTGAAAATGGTGGCTTGCTGGCATGGCTCATAAGATATGATAGGGACAGTTTAATTGAGGCAACTATCCAGCACTATCTATAGCTTTAATAATAACAAGATTGACTCATGCCACGTTTCCCACTATAATGGTGACAATGTATATTAATGTGTGTGACACACTTTCAGCTTTATCATTATTGTAGCAATTTACTCTGCTTACAACTGTCATAGAGAGCATAAAAACCAGTCTAGAGAAACTTGACTATTAGAAAGAAAAGTTTTGACTAACAGTGGAGTAGCTAGCTAATAGTAACAAGGAGGCCGTATACAATAATAACAATTTGACTGGGGGCACTTACTTTCAGCAAATACTTCGTTGTAACTCGGAGGGGCTTCAGTGTTAGAGTTTAACTCCATTTTGGTACAGCGAGCTCACGAACAGCGGCTCCCGAACTGATTCTTAGCGAGGGCCTTATTTTTTTGTTTTGTTTCTTAACTTCCGGTTTTTTAGGTAGTTTATTAAAATGGTTATCTAACTTTGTAATTCATCCGGTGCCTGCCATTTTGAATTCGACATTCGGGGCGCAATTTAATTCCCTCCTAACTTACGAGCTAAAATAATGTACAATAGCTAGATTAAATTGGCTCTCTACTCTGTTAAGTTGTGGTACTCATATCAAGGTTTTGCAATCTGGCTCCTCCAGACACTACAAAGCTTGTTTTTTTTTTCATTTGCTCTTTAGCTAGATAACTTACTGTAGCTATGATGTAAATGTTGGCCATTGATGTCTTTATATATCTCACACTGCTTCCAATGCTTATTATTTTAATTTTTCCCTTCATTTTAGTTTTCCAGCATTCATCATTGGTGTACTTGCTTGCTAGTTTTTCTTTTTTGAGCTTACTCATTTTGATTTGAAATCAGTTGTCTTGTTTTTTTGTTGAACTTTTTTTTTGCTACATTCTACTCTCAAATAGCCCCAGAAAACAATAGTGAGGGCTGTATAGCAGTTGTTTATTATCCATCCTTTACCAACTATAACAATACAAATGTTGATATAATAAGCTATATGTTGAAACATTTTACCCTTGTGCTGTTTATTATAGCCTTAGCCCACACAATCTAAATTTCACTCTGCCTCCCAGAACTATATTGTCTAGATATATTCTTGTAGTTACTTTAAACATCAAGATAAGAAATTGAAATTACTACAAGGACTATTTGTATGACAACAGCATAGAGCTATATACGCATTTTCAACCTTTTTATTTAGGGAGTTTGGTGTGGATCACTAAGTGCAAAAGGAATAGCAAAATGCTTTGGACTATATGACTCAGATCACATGAAGTGCAGACAGAGCAATAAGTACTTCACTGATGTAATGGACGAAACTTGACTCAGAGGGTGAGCCAGCAAACTAAAAGTGGGGGGGGGGGGGGGGGGGGGGGGGGGGGTGAGGAGCTGTTTTAAATTAGCATCTCTCTTTTGGTGGAAACCCGAAATAAGAAAGATTCGAAGAGCACAGGGTTTTATCATTCTCAACTGTCATTTAAAGGAATACTTGACTATCATAATTACTTTCTTTGACCCTCTTGTACTTCTTGAACTTTGTAACCATTTAGCAATAAAGTTTGTTATTACTAAATATAGCTACCTTTAATATATCCTTTTAATGCAATAAGGGCACACTTTACATGATGGTAATAGTTATAGTTATTAGCTACTTTAACATTCATTTGTTAAACACATTAGGGAAATTTTTTTTTTGCTTATGCCGGAAGTGTACATCTTATCTCCTGATTAGCTCATATAGAAGCTATATTAACCAGAGAAAGGTATTACTCGGTGTGACAATAATGTCAGGTAGAAGATTCCCTAGATGATCTTGAGAAACCTTCTTTGAAAATATGTAAAATTCTTCACTTTGAAAATTATGAGCCATTGTCTATAATCAAATCAACAAGAATGCCAGGATGGGAAAACTTTGACTTGTCTGAAAAGTATTCTATTGAACAGACTCATTTAGCAAGGATAGTAAGTTGACAATAAGGACGCTACCCTCCATGTTTCCAATTAAATAACTATATCCATCCCAACCTAGGCTGTAATATTTTTATTATTCTGGAAATTTTCCTTTTACTCATTTGATGTCTTCATCTCCAGGAGTAATTGAACTAATCAGTTTTTATTATAAAGATATTGATCAGTCCAGCCCTTTCAGAATTGAAGTAAAAATTTTCCGGAGTAGTTACTTGGAAAGTTGCCAAAGTATATAATGTTCACAAAGATGTCTACTAACACACATCAAATAATTTAGACTCAATGTTCCTAGGGGAAGCCGTGGCGGCTGTGGAAAGTGGGGTATTTATGACCATATAGCTAGGGTAAATAATTGAAACCTTGGTATAAATGCAGTAAACCTAGGAGATTTTCATCTTTATGTTAGGTATAAACACTTCTTATTACATAAAAAGAATTCCTTAGTTGTAAAAGTGATGAAATAGATCACTAACTTATTACCCAGGCTATGGAACCATGATTTAATGTTCATTAACACAACTCTTCCATGTTCCTAGTTCAGCCCTATCTGGCTTTATTCCTGGCGTTACTCAATACTTTCATGTTTTCTTGTTGTACACTTCACTTCAACCTTTTCAGGACAGGCTTGCTGTATATTGTCTAGCCCAGACTGCTGTTATCAGTTCTGTGCTCTTATTATTTATTTCAACACGAAGTGATGCTCAACTTTAGCCAGAAGACCTCCAGGCTTGAATTCCTCAGGTCCTGTGTCTGGGGGTCCTGCTCTCAAAATGCAGCCAGTGAAATGGCTCAGTATTCATGAGTCAGGACTCTGGTGGCAGTTCCTACCATCTCAACACAAACCTGCCATTATTATAACACCCGCCTTCTGTTTACAAAACTCTACACACACATACACACACAACTCACAGACCAAAGGATCATTGTAGATAGACACCTTTTACTATGTAACCATTATATAGAATTAATGAATAATGGCTACTTCTTTCCGTAGCAATATATTTAAAGATTTCTGGTGTTACTTTTTTATCAATTTTCATTAAAATTTATCACCAGAAATTTTTAAGTAGCTATATACTATGGAAAAAGTTGTCATTATTCATTAAATTCTATAGCTATGTATATTTACATTACAGAAGGGGAGAGAAGATGTGCTTTGTACAGGTAAGACAAACATCATTCTGCGAGAGCAAATTTTTTAGTTTGATGATGAGAACACACATATTTAAAAAAAACTGCATTAAAGTGTATTTGCAATCATATTGTGACTATGGATTTTGATGCCAAGTCCTATCCCTCTGTTCACAGCATGATATCATATATCAGTTGGTACCTGTTCCAAAGAACCTCCAATCTCTTCCTGAAATCAATACGAAACAGATGAAAGAGTAGCAACTTGACCAGGGGACAGAGCTTAAATCCCATTGACCTTGTGGGACTAGTCAAGCCACCAGAGAAGGGCTTGCTCAATAGACTAAGCTGAGTATGGAGGCCTGCTGTCACTCTACCCTCTTTAGTTAGGTGGCCCTAAGACTATTCCTATATAGTAGGATTGCAGGAGAGTTTGACACTGAGGCTAATCGATCCCAACAAAATCTGGCGATGCACAACTCTGAGTTGTATGAGGCAAGACCAAGGTATATAAAACCATGCCACACATACTCTCACAAAACTGCAAGATGTTACTAATTGGTTTATGAATGAAGTGTGATGAATACACTGTAGAAATTATCGCATGAAAACCTACCAAAATCACATCAAACTGGTGATGTGAATGCCCACCATCTATACATAGCGTGTCTTTCTCACACACTTTACCTAGTGTAAATTACACTCATTACCAAGTGTGAAAACTTTGAGCAATAACCAGCATGGACCCTTTACCAAACATTAATTACATTTTATGAGAGTTGACGAAGATTTTGGTCCTCTGGAGATTCAGGATTCATGAATCTTTTTTTGGCAATATTGTCGATAGTAAAACTAATTAGAAGCAAACCCAATGGTTAAAATCAAAATAACTTGGCATTCACACTTGATGTAAGTATGAGTTCACACAGTTTAAAGTATGAACTCATGCCGAATTTGGTGTGTACTTCACACTAAAATAATGAGGCGTGCACACAATAATTTGGTGTGATTATTGTTGCAAGTGATTCACACTTAATTTAGTGTGAACTACACACCTTTTGGTTTACAGTGTATAACTCAAGTTGACGATGCACACACAACTAAGTTTGTTGTTCTCTTCTGTGGTGAGGTCACCTCCTGACTGACTTAAATAACTTGTAACAATAGTCATACCAAAATATGGTGTGAAGTGCACACCTCATCGTTTTGGTGTGAAGTACACGTCAAATTCAGTGTGAGTTCACACCAAATTCAGTGTGAACTCATATACTTACATTAAGGCTGAATTATTGTAGGTTGAGTTGATTCTAATATTATATTTGTATGTTCTGTGCTTGAATCCCAGATCTCATTAATCAGAGGACCAAAATATTTGTCAACTCTCTTACCTACACTGTAAGCCAAAAAGTATTAAGCGTGAATAACTTGTAGTAACAATACACAGTAATATGGTGTGATGCACACACCCCATCGTTTTGGTGTGAAGTACACGCCAAATTCAGTGTGAACTCATACTAACATTAATGCTGAATTATTTTGATTCTAATATTACAACATCATTTTCCAAAAAGAGATTGGTGTAATCCCCCATCCCATTAATCAGAGCACCAAAATCTTAGTCTACCTAGCACACAAGTGTACAACACATAAGGTAGATTACAATGATTATATCATTGGTTTTTGCCTGCATATGAATATAATTAATGTTCGGTAAAGGGTCCATGCTATTCCCTTGAGTGTGACTTTCACACTAACTGTGCATTCACACTAGGCAGAAAGTGTGAAGGGCACACTATGCATAGATGGTGGGCACTCACACCACCAGTTTGGTGTGAATTTGGTGGGTTTCACGCTATAATTTTTACAGTGTAGCACACAAGTATAGAACACATTTATAAGGTCGATTACAATGATAATAGCATTGGTTTTTGCCTGCACATGAATATAATTAATGTTTGGTAATGGGTCCATGTTATTCCCTTGAGTGTGAAATTCATGCTAAGTGTGCGTTCACACTAGGCGGAATGTGTGAAGGACACTTTTGTGAACGCACACTTAGCGTGAAATTCACACTCAAGGGAATAACATGGACCCTTTACCAAACATTAAGTGCAGGCAAAAATCAATGCTATTATCATTGTAATCTACCTTATAAATGTGTGTGCTAGGTAAGAGAGTTGACAAATATTTTGGTCCTCTGATTAATGAGATCTGGGATTCAGGCACAGAACATACACCAATCTCTTTGAAAAATAATGTTGATATATAAATGTAATATTAGAATCAACTCAACCTACAATCCTTAATGTAAGTATGAGTTCACACTGAATTTGGTGTGTACTTCACACCAAAACGATGAGGTGTGCACTTCACGCCATGACTATTGTTACAAGTGATTCACACTTAAGTCTGCATCATACTTTTAAGTGTTGCTTTGAACTTAGACTTCAGTCTCCTCCAGGTAAATCCTATATACTATATTTGGAAGCCTGCTATAGTTCCCAGCCGTCCCGATTTGGCCAGGGCCACTCACGATATTCTTGCGTCCGTATGGCACGCCGTTTGTAACAAAATCCCTACACTAGCTAGTGATGTGCTTGAGTAGTAAGTTATTTCGGCCCGATGTAACTTATTTTGGCCCTATGTAACGGTAGGCTTACAGGGGTCCCTTCTAACTTACAGGGGTCCTTTCTAACTTACATTTGTAACTGGTCATTGCGTTGAAACGCGCGTAGGAATGTCGGAGGTGCTTTGTCAACAAAATATTTTCACTTCTTCTCTATTTGTTTGCATACATTGAATATGTGTTTATGTCTACTGCAATTGCTATACAGCAACTATCAACTAATGACAATTATAGCTCCATATGTGTAGCTACTACAAAACACTTTAGTAGCAAGCTAGCTAGCAACTGAAACTAAATCCAGAACATGTTGTGACTTCAATCTTAGTTATCACACTCTTATACTATGCTATGCTTCACACTAATTATAATCTTGTTACTATGTATATTCACCATCCATTGAACTATGTGTAGCTATGCTATCTGGTAATGACTACTATGCTCCAAAATTTTCTTGAAATGAGCTATCATTTAGCAATGTTCTCATTAGTTTTTTTTTGTTTTAACTATAGGTGTAGTTACCTAAATTTAAAACCAAAACCCTTACTTTTGGGGTATTTTACTGGTAAGGAGAAACAACAACTAAGACTAAGCTGTAAATAGCATGAAAAGACTAAAACTAGCAAATTACTTTAGAATACAGCAAATTTGGTTAGCTAAAACTAAACAATTTTTATTGTAACCATTTTACCCTGAAGCAATTATTTAGTGAGGATATGAATTAGCTAGCTAAGCATTTTCTAAACCAGCTATAAAAAAATACAGTAGCTACTTTACTTTTATTCTAAAGATTTCATAGATATTCTAAGTTTCATTAATATATAATATATATATATATATATATATATATATTTTTTTTTTTTTTGGGGGGGGGGGTGGGGGGGGGGGGGAGGGGGGGGGGGGGGGGGGGGGGGGAGTAGCTAGCTTAGCTAGTAAGCAACACAAACTTAGTCAATTGATAGTAAAACTTGGTAGCTAGATAACTTTTAAGAAGTCACTGCGTTATATTGTACTTTGAATTGATAGGTGCATGTCAATTTTGAACTACGGACAATTATTTGGTAAAGATTGTGATATTTGTCAGAATATTCTTTCCAAAGTAAAAGTAGTTAACTTTTTATTTAGCTGGACTCCATTTATTGACTATTAATGAAGAAGCTTACAGTTATAGCTCATGTTAAATTGTGCACTTTGGAATATCCATTTTATAATCTAAATCATGCAGTAGGTGTGCATCATTTTGTTGGAATTTTATAGTGGAACCTCTTGACAAAGGGACTCTGAAAAGCAACACGACTATCAAAAACAACCAACATAAATTGAACAAAATGATCTTCCACAATGGAAAATAACCAAAAGCATTGTACTACCTATAGCTAGCTGTTTAGCCCCTGCCAAACTGTGAACTGTCGTGAACACAATGACCATAAATCATACTCCATATGCACCTGTGCAAATGGAGTGTGGTTTGTGTTGACAGACAGTTCAAAAGAAAAGATGTGTGTGGGGCAGGATCTCAGAAGAGAACATCAAGACAAAGACTGAACTGATAGATAGTCCGTTTCTTTATATATATATATGCAATTTATATGGTTTCACATAGCTAACTTGTTTAGTAAGGAGTGTATTATTTTTGTAGTATGAGTTGTGCCCTGGATGTGTCCATATGTGTGCAGCATTGTGTTTGAGCATGCGTCAGCCTTCTTATAAACTGTCTGGCCAACATGCGTACTCCAGTTCTTCCTTAAATCAGAATTTAGTGTAAGACCTAAATGTCTGGTCTCTGGGATAGCTACTCGGGTGACTAGTAAGATGTTATTCCGATAACAATCCTAGAGCCGGGAAGAACCTGGTGGCTGCAAATCTACCTGGGACTCTGGCAGTGAAAGAGTTAGACGACCCCCTACTGGCTCTACCTCTCTCGGCCCCAGCAAACCCCCACAGTGAGAAAGATGTATGACCGTGCTGATATCCACAGTCAACCATCTTCTCACTGTTGTTACAAACTGAGACAAACAGATTAGGAGCGAGTGAGATAATAATTCCTCCAAGGCATTCAGGTTTTCAAGGTCCTCTTTTATTTCAATTAGCAATAAATGAAATAGTCTGAGGTTGGTCATGCGATTAGTGCAATCTGATTGGCTCTACTACATTCCTGTATAGAACCTGAATACCCTACCTCAGTCACCATTTCCCAGCGAACAGGTATGGTAAAGGGTCTGGCTTGCGAGACTAGAGCTTAATTTGGAAAGGACCTGTGTAAGTTAGGAAGGACCCCTGTAAGTTAGAAAGGACCCCTGTAAGTGAAAAAGGTCCCCTGTAAGCCTACGGTTACATAGGGCTTAAATAAGTAATAAAATTGGGCCGAAATAACTTATATAGGGCCTACATAAGTTAAGGGTTTTTGTTACAAAAGGTGTGCCATAATAAGTGGCATAATTAACTGGAGTTAACTGTCCCCACAAATAAATTGCAACTGAGAAAACATTTTTGGGAACATTTTAATGTTATTTTGAGCCTGATAATTCATTCAGGGAGCGAGCGAAGCGAGAGAAGCTGACTCTCAGTCGTGTTCAATTGAGATTTCAGATATATATATATTTATACCATGGTTGCTGCGGTAACACCCATGGATTAAAAGTGATATTTTCCCTGGTGATTTTTCCTGGGGCTATGATATTTTCCCTGTGGTGTCAAGCGAATTCTTCCGTGTTTCCGGCCCAAAATTAAAATTCAATTAAAATTCAATTGAAGCACGCCAGAAAGTTTACTTTAGCAAGTTTACTTTAGCAAGTTTACTTTAGCCCTAGCCCTAGGTCCCATATAGGTGGATATGAGAGAGTAGTAGTAGCAGCAACTATGGTATAAAACAGTTGTGCCATGGCAACATCGGGGTTATGGAATATCACCGCCCTTATCCCTCGGGCTTCGCCCTCGGGATCGGGACGGTGATATTCCATAACCCCTCGTTGGCCATGGCATAACTATTACTTATTAGGTACTGAACAGAGCCTGATAACTGTTGCCACATAGAAAATGCATTAAAGTAAACAGAATGTGGCTTAGGGCAATATTATTCCATATCACCTGTGTTCATAGTTATTACGTTGGGTTATTACATCCCCCTAGGTAAATTTCTTGTTACCAAGGTATTCGCGCATGAGCAGTACCTAATAAATTTATTATCCATTGGATACCCGAGAATATCACTCGTCTGATTGGTGGTATTTACGCTCGTGCCTGCGGCACTCGCGTAAATACTAAGCCAACAGACTCGTGATATTCTCCTGTATCAAATGAATAATATATATATACTAGTGGTGTGCTTGAGCACAAATGGCGAGCGAGCCTTAAACTACGCTGTTGCTAAATTTGATTTTAACAACTAACACTCAAGCTATTAAAATAAAGTCGAGTTTTAAATTACGTATGAGGTAAAGGGGTTTCAATGTCATAGTAACCGCTCCCGCAACAGTTTGAATTGAAAAAGAAGCAACCAAATCAAATCACGTTATTTAAAATTTTCTTTGTGATATTCTTAATAGTAGTTGTAACGCACAATACTTTCACACAACTGAACATACCTACGCAAGACTTACCTTCGTGGTTTGTCTAGTGGACAATGCATTTTTAAGTAAATACTGTTGAGTAGGGCTTATAACTGTGACTAATAGCGCATTAACTTACCACCGCAACTAACTCGAATAGAAATGGAGCTCCCATAAGATTTTGAGTTTTAACTGCACCCGCAAAACAATTCAAAGCCGTAAACAATTCAATTTCTAAGGTGATACGGGTAATGGTCGCTAAACCGGAGGATTCTGTTTAGTGAAGTTTGGGACGGAGTCGAACGCGGAGCGAACACAAAAATACGGAGGGTCAAAGTACAAAATGACATACATACGTCCATATATATAAATAAACTAGTGGTGTGCTTGAGCACAAATGGCGAGCGAGCCTGATAGTTAGGTAACATAATATACTGACAGTATTGTTAATGATAGCAGTTATGACCTTTTATTTCAGCAAACAAATACAAAATCACTCTCTTACCTGATTAATGGTAACTTTTGTAGTATCAAACATCTGCCATTCTGATAATCTCAATCACCAGTAACTCTTGAACAAGCTCTCAGCTACGATAAAAAATAAACCAGTGTTATTATTTGTAATTTTAGTCAACAAAAATGGAATTACTACTTACATCATTCTTGAGTATTGATAACTTCTGTAGTATCAAATTTAAGTTACTTTGACCATCTGAATTACCTTGAATTCTTGACAACAAGCTCTCACCTACAAAAACAAAAGACAATCAATTTTAGCACACAAATACAAAAATTACTTTCTTACCTCATTTTCTTGAGCAGTGGTAACTTTTGTAGTACCAAATTTGAGCCAATCTGACTATTTGAATTTACCAGTCACTGTTGACTAGCTCTTAGCTACAAAAAAGAAAGGCCAGAGTTAATTTTGCATATATAGCTAACAAATATGGAATTGCGTACTTATCTCAGCTTCCCTCGAGAAGTAGTAGCTTCCTTAGCATTAATACTACGGCATTCTGACTACCAACGGCTCTTGACAACCAACAACCGGCAGATCTAAATGCATCAAGTATTTGCGCTATTCGAGCGCATCACTAGTAATAATAATTGGCGAGCGAGCGTAGCGAGCGAGACACTTACAGGGGTAACACAATCGAAAATCGGGGATGTTTATTTATTGGCGAGCGAGCGTAGCGTGCGAGACACTTACAGGGGTAACACAATTGAAAATCGGGGATGTTTGTTTATTGGCGAGCGAGCGAAGCGAGCGAGACAGTATTAGGGGTGGATAATGCAAAATCGGGTATATGTTATATATATATAATGTATGTATGTATGGATGGTACGTATACTCTTTAAACGCGCGTGCGGGGAACTTTTTTCTCCTAAAAGCATGACTATTTAGGCTTGACTCCAGTTTATTCTGAAACTACAGCATTAAGCAAACCTTACTTTATACTTAAGCTCCAAAGTATGAGAAAATTCCTGCTATAATGCTTGTTTTCAAGACACAAAAAGTTGATTCGACAGGTTACTATGGCATTGAAGACCCTTTTCCAGACTTAATTTCAAAAATTCGCCGTTTTATGGGGGATAGGGAGTGCCGGTTGTTGGTTGTCAAGAGCCGTTGGTAGTCAGAATGCCGTAGTATTAATGCTATGGAAGCTACTACTTCTCGAGGGAAGCTCAGATAAGTAGCAATTCCATATTTGTTAGCTAAATATGCAAAATTAACGCTGGCCTTTCTTTTTTGTAGCTAAGAGTGTGTCAACAGTGACTGGTAAATTCAAATAGTCAGATTGGCTCAAATTTGGTACTACAAAGTTACCACTGCTCAAGAAAATGAGGTAAGAAAGTAATTTTGTATTTGTGTGCTAAAATTGATTGTCTTTTGTTTTTGTAGCTGAGAGCTTGTTGTCAAGAATTCACGGTAATTCAGATAGTCAAAGTACTTCAATTGATACTACGGAAGTTATCAAATACTCAAGAATGATGTAAGTAGTAATCCATATTGTGGCTAAAATACAAATAATAACATGGTTTTATTTTTTATAGTAGTGAGAGCTTGTTCAAGGTTACTGGTGATTGAGATTATCAGAATAGTTGATGTTTGATACTACAAAGGTTACCATTAATAAGGTAAGGAGTGATTTTGTATTTGTTTGCTGAATAAAAATGTCAATAACTGCTATTATAGTGCTTGCATGAAGTAAGCTAAAACATAGTAACATTTTATGTTACCTAACTATCAGGATCGCTCGCCATTTGTGCTCAAGCCCACCACTAGTTTATATATATGTTTGGACGTATGTATGTCATTTTGTACTTTGACCCGCCGTATTTTTGGTGTTCGCTCCGCGTTCGACCCCGTCCCAAACTTCACTAAACAGAATCCTCTGGTTTAGCGACCATTACCCGTATCACCTTAGAAATTGAATTGTTTACCGCTTTGAATTCTTTTGCGGGTGCAGTTAAAACGCAAAAACTTATGGGAGCTCCATTTCTGTTCGAGTTAGTCGCTATTTGTCACAGTTATAAGCCCTTCGAGTTAGTCGCTATTTGTCACAGTTATGAGCCCTTACTCAACAGCATTAACTTGTAAATTCATTGTCCACTAGACGAACACACGAAGGTAAGTCTTGCGTAGGTATTCAGTTGTGTGAAAGTATTGTGCGTTACAACTACTAAAGAATGTCACAAAGAAAACTTTAAATAACGTGACTTGATTTTGTTGCTTCTTTTTCAATTCAAACAGTTGCGGTGAGCGGTTGCTATGGCATTGAATCCTCTTTACCGCATACGTAATTTAGAAACTCGACTTTATTTTAGTAGCTTGAGTGTTAGTTGTTATAATCAATTATTTAACAATAGTGTAGTTTAAGGCTCGCTCGCCATTTGTGCTCAAGCACACCACTAGTTTATTTGTATATATGTATGGACGTATGTATGTCATTTTGTACTTTGACCCTCGCGTTTTTGTGTTAGTTCGGTTGTCGACCCCGTCCCAAATTGCACTAAACAGAGTCCTCTGGTGATCGATCAGTACCCGTATCACCCTAGAAATTGAATTGTTTACCGTTTTGAATTCTTTTGCGGGTGCAGTTACAACTTGAAAACTTAAGGGACTTCCATTTCTATTCGAGTTAGTGGCGGTGGTAAGTCAATGCGATCTTTGTCATGGTTATAAGCCGTGCGCAACAGTATTTACTTGAAAATACATTGTCCATTATACTACTGCGAAGGTAAGTCTGTGTAGGTGCATGTCCAGTTGTGTCAAAGCATTGTGTGTTACAACCACTACTTAGCTAAAGAATATCACAAAGAAAACTTTTAAATAACGTGTATTGTTCTGTTGTTGTTGTTTTTTCCTTCAATTCAAGCAGTTGCAGAGAGTTGTTACTATGGCACTGAAATCCCTTTACCCTGTATGCTAAATTTAAAAACTGGACCTTATTTTCAGTAGCTTCAGTGTTAAAAGTCAATAAAAATAGTATAGTCTTTAGGCTCGCTCGCCATTTGTGCTCAAGCACACCACTAGTAATAAAAATGGGCATGACCTGGATATACGTGATGTCATCATGCAAGTCCTCCTCTTGATAAAGAATAAACTTCATGGCCGTAGGCGTTCAACAAGTACGCACTTCCCACCACGTCACCGACCGTCTGACAACTTTTAATTAACAGCACCGGAACCCACAGTATTTCCGGTTCAGACATACCAAATTTAGTGGTGTCCGATAAAAGTTATAGCGCTCTAGTAGTAGTTCTTTAATTCTATTCTCTCTGAAAAGACACAGCAGAAAGACTGCCACCCTTAGCTTATTGTAGCTATAGTATATACCTTCCCTACTGTGGGCGTGGTGTAGAGAAGCTGGTGCATCATATTGTGAAACAGCACCTTAATTGATCGCTTTAATGAATAATTGTAGCTGTAGTAATGCGAGTTCTGACTTTGTGACTACAGAATGCTGGACAATACAAGATAGAGTGGACATTGTGGATGGATCTATAACTGCTTCTGTGCTACTGGTCTTAATATTAATCGGGTTGCCCTGGAATGCTCTTGTTTTGGTGACTATAATCAAAGAAAAGCTCTACCAGCAACCTTCTGTGAACCTCCTCTTAAACCTCATTGTCACTGACATAGCTTTCTTAGTTCTGGTGGTGCCTTTACTAATAGTTACTGGATTTGCAGGAGAATTTATACTAGGCAATTCGGACAAGACGCGGTGTTGGACTTGCCGTTTTAGCTTCGTGACGCTTACGCTGCTTTACAACTCTCTCTTTACTATTGGTCTCATGTCATTGGACAGATTCTTCTACATCTACAAGCCATTGCAGTATGATCGAATTGTATCAAAAAAGTGGATGATAGTGCCAATATTATTGGCATGGATTTTTAGTTTAACAATCGGGGCTACTTTTCTGTTTATCCCTGGCATCGAGAATAACAAGTTCCAAGCAGTAGTTCTATCCTGTGTTTCGGACATAAATTATATTTTCGTTGTGGTTATTATAGTAATTGGATTTGCAGTCCTGGTGGTTATTTTTATCACAAATGTCTTGATTATTCGCATAGTTTTAAAGAATCTGAAGCTTATCTACTTGAAGAGAAAGTCAACGATAGGCACAACAGCAGAGGATTTAACACGAAGAGAAATTAGAACACGAATCAACAAAACTCGCCATGCAAAGCAGTTGCATTTGTTTAGAGTATTTGGAGCATTAATGCTGTCATACATCTTTACTTGGCTGCCATACATATCTGTGCTAGTGGCACTTATTGTTAAAAATTTCGAAACTGTTCCTCATACCTACATCACTGTGAGCTTCATACTATTTTATAGTCAAGCTGTCATTCATCCCATGTTGCAGACCGTCTTTATTGCAGATGTGCGACGACCTTTGAAGAAGTTAATCAAGAATTCTATTTTTTGCTTGAAGACATCACATAATAGCTCAGATTTAGAAGATAGCCATGACACTCACTGCTGTAAAAGTTGTTTCTTTTGTATGGCCATTAGTGAAGCTGTGCTGCCTCAAAGAAGTGAAAACTAAGGAAGGCAAGAAACAAACAAACAGAAATCTCAACTCTATAAATTTGAAATTTTAAACATGTAATATGAGTCATACTCATGTATTATGTATTGTATTTCGTGTAACTTCAGAAATAACAAAATTACAGTAAGGTCATTGCAAGTTGTATATTTTCAGAATAAGTAAATTTGATCTGTTAGTGCTAAATATTGTATAGACGTTCTAATCATGTTGGACTGTCAGCTAGCTAAGGTAGTACTCGTTCGTTATGTGAACAAGTTGGGACCAAGAGGTGGTAAGTAACTGAAATGTTCAGTATCTGTGTTCATGATTCAACTGTTTACCATGATTACACTATTATCTAACCTCATCTCACACAATGGTTTTTTGGTCCACATGAACCGGTCAAACCAGTTACTATTCTAGTTGTCAGTCACTCTTTTTCTCTTGCTATGTTGATTGAATGATCAATAATAGTTTGTTGTTTTGAGTAAAGTACTTAGCTAGCTAGTTACTTTGAGTATGTCAGGGATAAGTTAAGCAATTATAGACTTGGATTTTGGTATCCTGGAGACGTTCCTCTCTACCTACAAACTATTGACAGGAAAGAACTCTACAAACTGAAGATAGAAAATGTATTAGAAAGCACTAATGAAGGGGCGTGGTTGAACAATTGTTCGTGTATGCAAAACCTACTATTTGATTTTGGGTGTTTGGTTAATAAAGTGTTTAGATAATTGAAGTTGGATAACTGGAGTTCTACTGTACTTCATTCTTCACTTTCATTCTGTGAAGAAGATTACTTTTAACACACTAGCTACAATTCAAATTCAAAATTCATTTCAAAATGATTTTGTAGCATTCCTTGTTCATTTATAATTAAAAAGTTCAAGCAGAATAGGATGATGATTTTTTTTATTGTATAGAGATTTCAAATAGCTTCTTTATAACTGTAAACTATACACTCATTTACTTAATTTTATCAAATCACATCACATAATTCTATAATAAATAGTGAATAATGACATGTCATTAGGTATGTAGCTATTGATTACGAGTTAGTTATATATTTAGGAACTTGCTAAGACTTGCATAAGGGAAATTAAGCTTTGAACTTTACTTCTATCCATTACCTGCTGTTAGCAGCAAGAAGTGTAGTTTCAGTTGACTAGCAAAGTGATATCTGAACTAGGAGATAAATTATATTAAATCATCATTTACTCAAACTTCCATTGCTGTAATGCATCTTATCAGTGTTATTACATCATATCCTTCTTGACATTAACAAATTCTGGTTATCTTCTTTTCAGTTTAGTATTAGAAAAATCAGTAATTTTTAAGCAGCAGTAATAACTCTATAAAAGGCCAGTGAGCTCATTTGCATGTGCTTATTAGTCATTAGAACATCCCAAACAAGCTTGGGCTTCTTTAATATTACTACTCAAGTATTTCATTTGCTAAGTAATTAACTGAAATCTTACTATTGACAATGAAGCCACATAGAAGTGCCATCAGAACCCTTGCTAAAACTCCTAACTTGGGTTGTTGAACAGGGCTGCCTGCTAACAAAAAAATATTGTCTACACAGTTGAGTGCTGTGACATAGCTAGCAACCAAGCAAACAGAAGTGGATAGTCAGTCATCATCTATTGGCACACACATGCCACATAGCTTCTTATTGAATGTGTGATTAGATTTTAATACAACAACAACAAGGACAACAAAATCAGCGATGATAGCTAGATCATTAAATCCTGAAACTAACTACTAAATTAAGCATTTTGTAACCACAAGATCAGTGATAGGAAAGGAGTTGTCAAAAGTGTATAGAAATCTGTATCAAGCTTTTAAGTTTTGCTTTGCACTTAGACTTCAGTCTCCTCCTACATACTAAATTGTGTTTGTGTTCTGGTCTGCGCGTCCTGTAAACCGTAGGCGCCGTAAAAGTAAAGTAATTAGATAAACACTACCACATTCCTAGAATAGCCCTGGTGCATGATTGTCCCTAGACCGGTTCTCCACGTAGTGGTTCGGTAAAGGGTCTGGCTTGTTTGGAAAGGACCCGTGTAAGTTAGGAAGGACCCCTGTAAGTTAGAAAGGACCCCTGTAAGTGAAAAAGGTCCCCTGTAAGCCTACGGTTACATAGGGCTTAAATAAGTAATAAAATTGGGCCGAAATAACTTATATAGGGCCTCCATAAGTTAAGGGTTTTTGTTACAAAAGGTGTGCCATAATAAGTGGCATAATTAACTGGAGTTAACTGTCCCCACAAATAAATTGCAACTGAGAAAACATTTTTGGGAACATTTTAATGTTTTTTGAGCCTGATAATTTATGTACTTATCACTACCTATGTCCAAGATCTAAATGCATCAAGTATTGATTTTTTTCTTTATTGGTTTCAGACTCTCAGTAGCCTAATATATCCACCATGTTTACCACCCCATTCTGTCCAAGGTCACTGAAAAGCAAATTTAATAATAATAATAATAATAATAATGGGCATGACCTGGATATACGTGATGTCATCATGCTAGTCCTCCTCTTGATAAAGAATAAACTTCATGGCCGTATGCGTTCAACAAGTACGCACTTCCCACCAAGTCACCGTCTGACAACTTTTAATTAACAGCACCGGAACCCACAGTATTTCCGGTTCAGACATACCTAATTTAGTGGTGTCCGATAAAAGTTGTTCTATAATTCTATTCTCTCTGAAAAGACACAGCAGAAAGACTGCCACCCTTCGCTTATTGTAGCTATAGTATATACCTTCCCTACTGTGGGCGTGGTGTAGAGAAGCTGGTGCATCATATTGTGAAACAGCACCTTAATTGATCGCTTTAATGAATAATTGTAGCTGTAGTAATGCGAGTTCTGACTTTGTGACTACAGAATGCTGGACAATACAAGATAGAGTGGACATTGTGGATGGATCTATAACTGCTTCTGTGCTACTGGTCTTAATATTGGTCGGGTTGCCCTGGAATGCTCTTGTTTTGGTGACTATAATCAAAGAAAAGCTCTACCAGCAACCTTCTGTGAACCTCCTCTTAAACCTCATTGTCACTGACATAGCTTTCTTAGTTCTGGTGGTGCCTTTACTAATAGTTACTGGATTTGCAGGAGAATTTATACTAGGCGATTCAGACAAGACGAGGTGTCAGACTTGCCGCTTGGACTTCATGACGTTTACGCTGCTTTACAACTCTCTCTTTACTATTGGTCTCATGTCATTGGACAGATTCTTCTACATCTACAAACCATTGCAGTATGATCGAATTGTATCAAAAAAGTGGATGATAGTGCCAATATTATTGGCATGGATTTTTAGTTTAACAATCGGGGCTACTTTTCTGTTTATCCCTGGCATCGAGAATAACAAGTTCCAAGCAGTATTTCTATCCTGTGTTTCCGACATAAATTTTACTTTAGTTGTGGTTATTATAGTAATTGGATTTGCAGTCCTGGTGGTTATTTTTATCACAAATGTCTTGATTATTCGCATAGTTTTAAAGAATCTGAAGCTTATCTACTTGAAGAGAAGGTCAACTATAGGCACAACAGCAGAGGATTTAACACGAAGAGAAATTAGAACACGAATCAACAAAACTCGCCATGCAAAGCAGTTGCATTTGTTTAGAGTATTTGGAGCATTAATGCTGTCATACATCTTTACTTGGCTGCCATACATATCTGTGCTAGTGGCACTTATTGTTAAAAATTTCGAAAATGTTCCTCATACCTACATCACTGTGAGCTTCATACTATTTTATAGTCAAGCTGTCATTCATCCCGTGTTGCAGACCGTCTTTATTGCAGATGTGCGACGACCTTTGAAGAAGTTAATCAAGAATTCTATTTATTGCTTGAAGACATCACATAATAGCTCAGATTTAAAAGATAGCCATGACACTCACTGCTGTAAAAGTTGTTTCTTTTGTATGGCCATTAGTGAAGCTGTGCTGCCTCAAAGAAGTGAAAACTAAGGAAGGCAAAACAAAACAAAACAGAAATCACAACTCTATAAATTTGAAATTTTAAACATGTAATATGAGTCATACTCAGGTATATGTATTGTATTTCGTGTAACTTTAGAAATCACAAAATTACAGTAAGGTCATTGCACAAGTTATATTTTCAGAATAAGTAAATTTGATCTGTTAGTGCTAAATATTGTAAAGACGCTCTAATCATGTTGGACTGTCAGCTAGCTACGGTAGGACTCGTTCGTTATGTGAACAAGTTGGGACCAAGAGGTGGTAAGTAACTGAAATGTTCAGTATCTGTGTTCATGATTCAACTGTTTACCATAATTACACTATTATCTAACCTCATCTCACACAATGGTTTTTTGGTCCACATGAACGGTCAAACCAGTTACTATTCTAGTTGTCAGTCACTCTTTTTCTCTTGCTATGTTGATTGAATGATCAATAATAGTTTGTCTTCATTTGACTCTTTGTTTTGAGTAAAGTACTTATCTAGCTAGTTACTTTGAGTATGTCAGGGATAAGTTAAGCAATTATAGACTTGGATTTTGGTATCCTGGCGACGTTCCTCTCTACCTACAAACTATTGACAGGAAAGAACTCTACAAACTGAAGATAGAAAATGTATTAGAAAGCTCTAATGAAGGGGCGTGGTTGAACAATTGTTCGTGTTTGCAATACCTACTATTTGATTTTGGGTGTTCAGTTAATAAAGTGTGTTTAGATAATTGAAGTTGGATAACTGGAGTTCTACTGTACTTCATTCTTCACTTTCATTCTGTGAAGATTACTGTTAACACACTAGCTACAATTCAAGTTCAATAGTAGTATAAGGAGGTACCATTGTATAGTTTAAATTTTTCAAAATGATTTTGTAGCATTCCTTGTTCATTTATAATTAAAAAGTTCAAGCAGAATAGGATGATGATTTTTTTTTTATTGTATAGAGATTTCAAATAGCTTCTTTATAACTGTAAACTATACACTCATTTACTTAATTTTATCAAATCACATCACATAATTCTATAATAAATAGTAAATAATGACATGTCATTAGGTATGTAGCTATTGATTACGAGTTAGTTATATATTTAGGAACTTGCTAAGACTTGCACATAAGGGAAATTAAGCTTTGAACTTTACTTCTATCCATTACCTGCTGTTAGCAGCAAGAAGTGTAGTTTCAGTTGACTCGCAAAGTGATATCTGAACTAGGAGATAAATATATTAAATCATCATTTACTCAAACTTCCATTGCTGTAATGCATCTTATCAGTGTTATTACATCATATCCTTCTTGACATTAACATATTCTGGTTATCTTCTTTTCAGTTTAGTATTAGAAAAATCAGTAATTTTTAAGCAGCAGTAATAACTCTATAAAAGGCCAGTGAGCTAATTAACTGAAATCTTACTATTGACAATGAAGCCACATAGAAGTGCCATCAGAACCCTTGCTAAAACTCCTAACTTGGGTTGTTGAACAGGGCTGCCTGCTAACAAAAAAATATTGTCTACACAGTTGAGTGCTGTGACATAGCTAGCAACCAAGCAAACAGAAGTGGATAGTCAGTCATCATCTATTGGCACACACATGCCACATAGCTTCTTATTGAATGTATGATTAGATTTTAATACAACAACAACAAGGACAACAAAATCAGCGATGATAGCTAGATCATTAAATCCTGAATCTAACTACTAAATTAAGCATTTTGTAACCACAAGATCAGTGATAGGAAAGGAGTTGTCAAAAGTGTATAGAAATCTGTATCAAGCTTTTAAATTTTGCTTTGCACTTAGACTTCAGTCTCCTCCTACATACTAAATTTCCTGTGTTTGTGTTCTGGTCTGCGCGTCCTGTAAACCGTAGGCGCCGTAAAAGTAAAGTAATTAGATAAACAGAACAATACCACATTCCTAAATAGCCCAGGTGCATGATTGTGCCCTCCGCGTAGTGGTTCGGTAAAGGGTCTGGCTACGCCTGACTTAGCCAAGTGGTACACGCCCAATGCATTTGTCCCTACTAAAGCTTTTTAAATAAATGCCCAGTAAGCAAACATTTCGTGGTTTAAACGTAATCAAGCTCCCCCCCCCCTGTGGGGATTTAAATGAGAGTAATTTTTTTCCTGATAGATGGCTGAACTTCCTAGGGGCTTTGTGACCCAAGTGTGTAGCAGAATTTGATGGAACTACAGGAGCCAGCTCTAAAAGTAGGTAAATAAAGCCTAGGATGTATTTAGATAGATATGATAGTATATTGTAATTGTAGGAATAACTTATGCAAAATGATGTTCCTTTTTGTGGGTCTGACTTACTGGTGTCCCATGGAGGAGAAAGACATGACATCACCAAGCATGTAACTTTTAAGCGTCACCTGGAAATGGTGAAATCAGCTTCTTCATCTAAGTCCATTGCCAGTTATTTTAAGCCTTGTGTCAGTCAGAGTGCTATTGAAGTGGAATTCGTTAGTAAAATCTTGCATTTTTTACTATTGGCCACCAACCCAGTTTTTTTTTTCTAACATCTTCAAGGACTATATGTAATTGCGAAGTTGTTATCTCTTGTGCTCTGACAAAACGTGCACCAATTGCTACTGATGCTCTGGCTCCTGATTATACAACAACAAAAATAATAAAAAAATATTTTTAATCCTTTTTTGTAGTGATTGACAAGTCTATGAAGACAGATAAATCTTGTACAATCCAAGTCAGAGTGTTTGATTCTGAAGTTGGTGACACTCACATTAGATTTTTAGATATGCTAGTTGTAGCTAAATATTGGTAGAGCTGATAATATTTTAGTTCTTTGAAGGAATCATTGCATATTAGTACGGTGTCATCTTTAGTCAGGGCTGTAGCTAAAAAAAAAAAACTCCTGGGGGGACCAATGTTTAATGTAAGTGGTGTATACACAGGCAAACTTTTATAACTAATAATGTGCTTGAGCACAAATGGTGAGCGAGCCTGTGCACAAATGAAACACTTCAGAAGAACTTATCAGGTCATTTCTAGTATTAGTACGTAGCCGTTGTAACCTTTCTTACCTCAATTTCCCAAGTATGGGTATTATCTGTAGTCTCTAATATCGCATTTTGACTATTTGAGTTACGGTAGCTTTTGACAATAAGCACTCACAGCTACTATAAATGGCAGACTTTATTTTAATTACATCCTGTAAAGGGTCTTAATACCATAGTAACGTTTCACCATTAACATTTTGTAACTTGAAAAAACAAAAAGTTCTAAAGAATTACTGCATAGTGTTGAGTCAAACAATAAGTTTTTAAGACGTCTTGTGGCATTTAGAAACAATTTAATACAAAGGAGTAAAACATTAAATTCCCTTGAATGATACGGGATTGCTTAACTGAAAGATTCAGTTTGGAGGAGGTATGGGAAAGGGTAGACCACGAAGCAAACACAAAAACGTGAGGGTCAAAGTACAAAATGACATTCGTACGTCCACACATAATATATAAACAAACAAATATCCCCGATTTTCAATTGAATTACCCCTGAGAGTGTCTCTCTTTCTTCGCTCGCTCGGCAATAAACTACATAATAATAATTCATATTATAATATATATATATATATATATAACCAATAACAGTTGCCTGTTAATAATTAGCATGGTTTTATTAAACCTAGCAAAAAGGGTATATTTAATTTTTCATAGATCCTAGTTTTTTTATCCAAGCCACTGTATTGGAATAGAAAGTAAGAGTAATACATTAGGAGAGCTTTGACGGTATGAATTTTGATTTAATGATTATGTTTTTACTTAACTGTCCCTTTTTCTTACAGCTATTACTCTAAATGCACCACATCTACCCAAAATGCTATATAAATAAATTAGCAGTGAAAACTAATGTCCGCTTTGCCCCCTCAAAACAGACATACTTTAGTACAGCTGTTTCATACATGTTGGACACAATAAATGTGATGAAAGGAGCAAGGTCTGGTGTAAAAAAAACTTCAATAAAGATAAGAATCCTTGCATGAAGTTGGATGTATCCAAAAATCATATCAAAATACTGCCTGCCAGCTTTTGTTGAAATGAACAATCTGAAATTTGATAGCCAGTTAGAAAGAGAACATTTGGGCATTGGTACAGAAACATGGGCAGTATTTGGCCATTTTTAAAATGCAATATTAAATTATATGTCACATATGTTAAGAAGATGATACAGAAATTTCCCTTTAGTGGTAGTCTTTTTAGGATTTAGAATTTTTGTAGCCTTCTAAGTTAACAACAGCAGCCATACATATTGCTATCAAGTTAGCTAAGCGTTTTCCACAACTGGGAATATCAGATGCAATGGTAGACTGGCTCAAATTAGAGCTCTGATTGGTATGGATTTTTCATAACATACAAAATCCTTGCTCGGCATCAGCATTGGAAGATGAAACCGTCACGAGTCCAATCATTACCTTATACAGCAAAGGAAATCTAGGCTGATCACGTAATGGCAACATTGACTAACCTTTCTCCAATATTGTCTTTCCCATAGCCTTTCAATATCATCAGCTGATGTAAACATTTCTGGTGTAGAGAGATCTGCCGCTGAAAGAGTATACAGTCTAGACATTCTTCTCAAAGATTATCCAGAGCAGTGTACAGCTCTGATGTCTATAAAATTGAACTGTACTAGACAATCTATTACAAGATGGCAAGAAAGCCACATGAAAAGTAGTATTAAACAACAAACAGTAGACCTTAGACAGTTGGACCTGCTATTGTTTTTTTAGTCATGTCATTACTTTCTTATATAAATGTAGGTATTAAAATGCTTTGTGTTAACTTTTGATAACTTAACTCAAGGATAATTTAATGATTCAACAAGAAGTTCCTCTCACAATAAGAATGAAGAGAACGGTGAAGAAGAGGTAAGGGAAAGGGGATTCATTGCTCTGGCATGTATAGCTTAAAACTCACATGATACCAGTATAACCACTGAATAAAGAAAGCTAAGTTAATTTCTTTAAAGGTGACCTATGAGTAGTATATACTAAAGTCTGTGATGAAGATGATGGAAAATTACAAATTATATGACGTAAGCACTAAACATAATATCATGATGCCTAAAATATAAAATAAAATGTCAGCTTCAGTCCTCCTCACCCTCAATTTTATTGACTGTTGTGCTCATCTATGTTTTTTATGAGTCATCGATTGGTCAACCACCTGGAGAGAGGACCAGGTGGCAGCACTTATACTACCTAAAAGAATAACAGGATTCAGGGTAAGCAAGGCTCATATACCTGCCTTGTTAGGTTCATAGGCCTTAGAAATCTTTGTCCCACCAGGAACAAAATAACAAACACTAAAAAAATAACTGCTATAAATATTTTATTTTCCTGCCTCGCTACATGGGAATAAGCTAGTGTCTCTCATGTACACTTGGAAATGAGAAATTATATTGAGAAGTTACAATGGAAGCACAAAAATAGTAGTAATTAATGGGTTGTATAAAAAATGTGTCCTTTCTACATCCCATCAATGAGCCTATTTTTTGGCTTTACTTTAAAACTTTATTAAATTGAACCATCTTCCACCTATGCAATGTTTCACAGGCCAGACCACTTTGCCAGTGTTAGCTGATTTGATTCCCCAAGTAGCTAGTTGTTCCAAGCTGACCAGATCTGCTTTATGCCATAAGCTAGAATGCCTGATGCAAATTAATTGTTAATGCCTTTGTTCTCAAACATTTATGGCTCTTTCTCATTTGCCAGACTGCATCTGGCTCTTACTTTTATAAGATATATGGTCGCTTCTTATGCTATCTCTTGAAGCTCTGTAATCTCTGGCAATCAGTCTCTGTCTCTACAGTCTTATATGCTCTTGTAATCACATAGTTTCCTGTTGTATCTTCTCTGTAATGGTGTTTTCCTTTTTAAGTGTTAGGATTATTGGGAGTATGATAGTAGAGTTAGTTACAGCTCTCACTAGTATACTACTATGCAATACTAGAAATAGCTTTATCATTCAAATTACTAAAAATCAAGTTGATCACATGATACAAGAAAAATTGTGATAACGTAAAATTATATTGATAACTCGGCAAGTTATATGATATGACAATTGCAATAGAGCCTTTCTCCATCACTCCTTCCTACATGCAGCATTGCACGTTGATGGTCTCATCCCCAACATATGCCTGAATCTCAAAAGTTTGTTCTTACAGAGTCTTTTTGTGAGTACATCAGCGATCATATCATTAGTATGACAGTATACAATTTCTTACATTTCCTTTCTTAACTTGCTCATACACAAAATGATGTTTAATTCCAATATGCTGCGGATTCTTCGTCATACAAATAGCAGATTTATTGTATTCATAAATCCAAGTTGGGATACCAGGATTCAACATTAAATCAGACAGTAGCTGTCTAATCTAGATTGCTTCTGGAGTGGCTGCAGTCAATGACATGTATTCTGCTTCTATGTTGACAAGGTCACATACAATCGCTGTTTACTCATCCAAGTGATGGCAGTTCCACCCCATTCACACACTCAAATACTTACACACATTATGCTCACAATATTCTCCCACATACACATAACACATACTCTACCTATACACATGTATTATATAGCATGCTGCACTACCGTAGACACGAAATAAATACAAGTTGTTATATTGGTGAAATCAATAGGGTATTTTAATTGTTTATCACGGCACATGTAGATGTGATGATCCTTTACCTAACTGTACACATGACCATACCAGAACACTGTCATGAATACAACAATAATCACAGTGATTCAGTCATTCTTGGCTGAAAGAATTATAATATTAGCAATTTTTTTCTCATTCTAACAGCCAATGTTGTTAATTAAAACTTAACTTGACATTTCGACTTCTTGCCGAGTCCTCTTCAGGGGTCAACTAAGGTCAAACTCTCAGTGGAGATATAATCATGGAGAATTTGAGTTGACCACTGAAGAGGACTTCAGCAAGAAGTTGAAATGTCGGGTTAAGTTTTAATTAACAATATTAGCTGTTAGAACGAGAAAAAACACAATTTCTCATGCCTCTAACTCCACAATCTCATCAAACTCCACCACCCAGGGATATCTATGACTGTCAGTACACTTCTGGTTATTTGTTCCAGATTTTTAAAAACCTTGTTTTAGCGGTGTATCTTGTAGTGGCATTGTGTTAACTTGGGTAAAAGATCATCATAACTGTAAGCAGGTAGTCATATGTCAGAGGCTTGTGTGGTACATGTGTATGAGCATATATAGTGGTGTGCGTGGGTAATGTGGGAATAATGTGCCAATGAAGTTAATAATACATATCACGTGACATTGCATTAGGTAAAGTATCATCAAACAAGGAGTCTGGATGGGCACATATGAGGCTTGCATATATTTGTGATAAACTTGTGTGCAGTTTGAATTTGGGCTACAATGTATGGGTGGAGTTTGGGACATCATATTCTGTCCATGTTGGAGAACAATGCAGTAGGAAGTGTAATACTCCAAATAGAGGTTGTACAGAAAATGGGACTTGCACGATTGGATAAGTTTTGGTAGAAAAAAAAAAGAAAATTGGCAGAGACTCCAACTTCACGGATTTTCCCGTAATAACACAAAATTTGAATAGTCATTATACAATATGCAATATGGAATTCTCCTTTCAATTACGCAATAAATCCACATGCACATTTTTTGTTGATCTTTTTTTTGTTGTTGTTGTTGTTGTGTTGAGGAGTAGCTAGTGTGAGTGTTAATGTTATAGCTAACTGTCTATTCCTGTTTAAGTAGGCTAGTACCTAGCTTGCCTTCTTGTCTATGACTGCTCATGGTGGTGGTAGTGTTAAATCTGGACTCTGGTGCCGAATCTGAAGCTATTAGTGGATCTTCCTCAAAGAGACACCATGGAACTGGTGAACACTTCAAGGCCAGCTGGAAACTACCACCTGGCATTACTTTAAGCACCATGGGAGTAAGTGTGCCTATACTGCAAGCTGTGTTTGAAGCATTATCTTATTTCTCATGGTGGATTTAATGACATTAGCCATCATTTCAACAGAGCTGGACATCAACACGCTTCAAGGATACTCAGGATAAATCTAATTTGTCAAATATGCTAAGTGTTGGTCAACTGGCTCATTCTAGGAATGTTTTGTCAGCCGAAATAATGATGTGCAAGTTTGTTGCCATGCGCAATGTCATTTCAGGCAATGAGTCATTTGTCCCCTCTGCTCACAGAAATCTTCCCAGATTCTGCTAATGCATCTGATTTTGCATGTGGCCATACCGAAACTGAGTCAACTGTGTGTGATACACTTAATCCCCACTACAACTCATTTGCAGTGTAGCTACACTTCATCGTTCACTCACTATCTCTATGTATTTCAGCATTACCTTCCTCTGGAACTTTGCTTTCAAACGATAGCTCCACCTAATCTGTTGAAAATATTCTGTCTTATATGGGTAGAGCTTCTTTTTTTGTAGAGATTAAGAATTTTGCCTCCTGTTTTTAACTGAACGACTATTCTGCATTCTAAGATTTGCACTTTTAAATTAGCTAAGTCTCTTTTGTGCCTTTCGTGATGGTTTAGAATTATTACAATAGACTCTATTTTAACAGCCAATATATTTTAATAAAAACTTTAACCAGGCTAAAAGAGAGAAAAAAAACAAATTCTAAAAGACAGAATGACTATAACATGATAATGATAGAAGATTGAAGACATTTTAAAACCTTTATTATATAGCTAACTATGTTTCCTTTAAGCTCAATATTATATACTGCTCAGCATGAAAAGCACCTGGGTTTAAATAACAATATACTTTAGTACATTTATTCCTCAGTGTCCAGCTTGTTTTTTGCTAAGGTGGTTTAGTAACTCAATGTAGAGGAGTTACCACTCGTATTAATGTGATAAATCTTTTTGGCACAATTTTTCTCCAGGCAGACATTATTTTTTTCATTCAATGCAGCCACCACGGAATAAATATTATTCCATATAATATTTATTTTCTTATTATTCTTTTATTCTTATTTCCTATTTCACTTATTGTTAATTGCAATGATGAGAAAATAGCTAATAAAATATTTATTGAATAATATATTGTTCTTGTGGACTGATAAAACATGTTTTTAGAATAAAAACGAATAATTCTGAAAATTTCGAGCATAATCTTGCAGGCTGTAGTAAAGAGGGTTGAGCAGATAGCTAATCTTGATTTCTTCCATGACCTAGCAATCATCCAGGTTACTATAAAAAATGGCGACTATTCTAAAACTTAAAAATTGAAAAAATTATTGATTTAGTAAAGGTAGCTAGCTACACTTAGGATTCATAACTCCAGTAGCACTGCTAGTCTTGTGAGCCAGACCCTTTACCTAACCGCTATGCGGGGAAAGATGGTCTGGACAACTGCCTTTACTGGATTCGTTTCATTCCTCCAGATTCTGGAGGAACATTTTTTACTTGTATAACTTATGAGGGTGGGTGTGGTTTATGTACAAGGAGGGCGTGGTCCAATTTTTGTGCTGCAATTTCGCTTAATATCCAAGGGTATATCCAAGTGACCTAGAATAACTCTAACAATGATTGCATCTAGATGGCTGGCCATGCTACACATAGTTGGCTTCCTTCAAACCATTGGTTGCTTTAAAAGCACTGATCGAGTTTACAAACTTTCGAATTTAGTGCACACTACGAATTAGATGATTATGTAATAGTTTTGCGTTATTATATAATGTCATGATTATATTCCACTGGAACGAATTGAGTAAAGGCAGTTGTCCAGACCCTCTTTCCCACCTAGAAGTTAGGTAAAGGGTCTGGCTTGTGACACTACAGCACATCAGCCAAGAAACAAACAAACGAAGAGGAACTCTAAAAATTTAGTATCAAAATATAAACTAAAAACAAAAATGAAATAATTAATTCACCAATTTCTGTGTACAACGTAGTTCCATTGTGAAAGATAAGGAAGTTGAGGACTAGTAATTTCAATGACTAACATATTAGAGGAAGTTTTGTATTGAATTAGTTAGACATCTACTGATCAGGTTCCTGGAAACAGATGAGATTATGCTAGCATTTTTCCCCTCGAAATAGGCATGAATCAGCATAGTGGAATACTTCTAGAATACTATAGGTATTCAAGAGAATGAGGCAAAAGTTGCTAATTGACATGTGAGAGGTGTGACATCCCTTACTAATTATGCCAATTTCAGCTTTTTAGGTTTACACGGTAGCCACTTTAGTCTGGCTAAAGTGTAATGGAACTGCAGCCAAAAGTGTTTGACCTTAATTATAACCTCCTTATTTTTTGTTTACTAAATTCTTACAATATCAAACAATTGAAAGTTGAACTACCAAGTATTTAGCTGCAGCTGGAGATATTTCTCCCACCCAGGACTAATTAGGAAAGGGCATGAAACAGACCTATCATATTGATAAAAAAATTTGCAATTAATAATTTACCCAATTTTAGCTGCTGGGGACATGTTTTTTTTCTTTCCATTTTTTGAGACTCAAAGGTCTTATCTTAAGACACCTTATCAACTTGTAACTCCAATCATACATTATATTCCACTTATAATCAGAATAATATAGAGTATTGTACATGATGTGGGGCGGCTCGGCAATCCAAGGAATGCGTTGCCTCCTCGCACCTGATAACAGCACGGTACGCTGCCACCAGAGAGAACAAACTAAGAGTTATACTAGCCGAAGCCGAACCCTTAGCCAGCGAACTGGTACACAACCTCAGATAGACTAAAGTTAAGTGTAATTGTAATCTGAAGAGATCAGCACGCGGTCTAGAATATATACTGAGTGCTGACCCCTCCCAAAGGAATGACAACGACCAATCAAAATGCGACACAAACAACCAATGACATGATGATACATCGCGAGTTCTAACTAAATACGCATGTGTGGAGAATAACTAAATGACTATGAATACTATTAACTGTTCTTGCATAATGTTCTGTTCTATCTTCTATTCTGTCTTTATCTTTATCTACTTCTCATTCTCTTGACTTCTCTCTTCTACATGTGGGTGTATCCCCACATCTCCCCCCTCCTTTAGAAGACGGGTGCTCCCCGCACTGACTCCATTCGCATCTCTTTCTGCGACATCCACTGATTCTCCACATCTGCTCAAATCATCTGCAACGAGATTCTCAACACCTGCTCTATAGACAACATCAAAGTCAAACATGGACAACTTTAGACTCCATTTCAATATCCTTCTATTCTCTTGCTTTCTAGTCATCATCCCTACCAAACCCTTATGGTCGGTAATGACAGTAAATCTCTTCCCGTAAAGAAAATAAGCAAAATGGTTGACACTTTCATACACTCCTAGACCTTCCAACTCCTGCGCACTGTAGTTCTTCTGAGCTCCCTGGAGCTGTTTGGAGAAGAACGCAACGGGAAGTTTCTCCTCCTCACGGACCACAGACAACACTGCCCCCACTCCCGTACCACTAGCATCTGTGTCTAAGACAAATACATCACTTGCACAAGGAACATGAAGACACACAGACACTGACAATGAATCACACAAGCCACGAAAGGCATCTAACATATCACCAGTCCAACTCACCCTCGTAGACATTGCCGTAGACGTGTGAGGCGTGAGGACTGAGGAACATCGATGGAAATTCGGAATGAACCTTCGATAGAACCCTATCAACCCCAAGAAAGCACGTAGTTGCCTTCTGGTCTGAGGGACCGGATGATCCTTTATGGCAGCGACTCTAGCTGCAGGGACTGTCACTTTCCCATCACCCAACTGGTGACCCAGAAATTCCAATGACCTCTTGCCAAACTGGCATTTGGAACGCTTACAGGTAAGACCTGCTTCACTCAACACACATAATATCTTCCTCAAATGAGCAACATGCTCCTTCCAACTCGATGACACGACAAGAATGTCGTCTATATACACTCTAGCAAACCCAGTACAATCAACCAACACTTCCTCCATAAGTCTTTGGAAAACCGAAGGCGCGTTAGTAAGGCCAAACGGCATCCGTACAAATCTAAACTTTCCAAAGGGACAAACGAAACCGGTCTTGTCTCTATCTGATTCTTTCACTGTAACCTGGTGGAAACCCTTTGCAAGGTCAATCTTGGATAGTACACGACCACTCCCAACTTTCTCCACCATTTCTTCGAATGAGGGAATGTAGTATGGCTCCCTTATGGTCTTCTCATTAAGCTTACGGTAATCTACACACAACCGTACTGTACCATCAGGCTTCCTAACTGGAACCAAGGGCGAAGCCCACTTACTCTGGCACCGTTCAATGATGCCCTGACTCTCCAAACTCATCAACTCTTTCCTCACTAATTCTCGAATACCCAAAGGCACGGAATATGGAACCTGACGAATCGGCTCCTCCTCCTTCAACTCTATACCCATCACGACCTTCTCAGTACTTCCCGGTCTGTCAGAAAATATGTCTGTATATTCACTCAAAACTTCATCTAACTCTCTCTGAACAAAACCTTCACACTCCCCCTTAAGTATACTCCCACTATCACTCTCATCCTCAATAACTACGTCCAATCTACTAATATTCACTCTCTCCTTAAACAACTTTAAACAGTTCACATGCACAACCTTGTTATGCTTGACCTTCCCTATACTTCCAATTCTATAATTTACAGCGCCCACTTTCTTTACTACAACATATGGCCCTTGCCATGAATCTGCCATCTTACAGCTCATCCCTGGAACACGATATAATACCTTCTCCCCCTCCTTAAATTCTCGCAATCTAGTACCCCTATTGAGATACTGCATCCTAGACTCCTTTCCCTTTGCTAACCCTAAGGCTGCACAATCACGCATAGCTTCTAACCTTTCCGACATTCGCAGAACCCAATCACATACACTCAACTCGCTTGTCTCGCACTCGTACAATCCGTGGTAAAGTGCGTCTAAGGGTGTCCTAACACGAAACCCATACACAAGGTCAAAAGGACTGTAACCAGAGTCCTTGTGAGGCATCTCACGTAATACAAACAGAACGAAGTTAATCTGGTCCACCCAATCTATTCCATCTGCAATGCATTTCCCTAACACAGACTTCAAGGTACCATGCATACGCTCGACACACCCGTTGGTTTCGGGGTGATAGGGAGAGGTTTTAACCTTCTCCACCCCTAGCCAAGAACAAAGCTGACCCATAACCTTCCCACAAAACTGGGACCCTTGATCACTAAGAACAACCTCAGGCACAGATGTTCTGGAAAAAATGCTCCATAAACCTTCAACTACAGACTTTGCCGTGATACTTTTCAACGGAACGGCCTCTGGCCATCTGGTGGCCAAACACACGTAGGTCAGGATGAATCTACAGCCACCCTTACCCTTGGGCAACGGCCCTACAAGGTCGATTGCCACGGTCTCAAAAGGTTCACTCATCACCGGCCTGTCTACTGCCGGAGCCCTCCTAGGCTTACTCTTACTCTTCCTCTGACACAATTCGCAACTAGCACAATATTCCATGATCTCCTTGGCCATGTTCGGCCATACAAAGTACCTGCTCACGAGCCTAGACACCTTCTCCCCCCCCCAAGTGTCCGTTCATATCATGCCCTAACTTGAGCACCTTCCCCCTAAGACTCTTAGGCAGTACAACTACTTCTCGGAACTCCTCCCAAGTCACATACATCTCACGAACTAAAACTCCTCTACTCCATTTAAACCCCCTCTCCTTCCTGTCGGCTAGTTCACGCCAAACACTCAAACTCTTATCTTCCTTGACTTCCTTAATCAAATGCTCTGTATCCTTGCCCTCTCTAATAGGACCTATCTCCTCTACCAACTTATTAAACTCTCCTTCAACAGTTTCTCCTGCTGCTAACTTGTCAAGAGGCACTGCACACCCCCTAACACTCTCCTCCCTTGCGTTCACCTGGGGCTTGTCCGTTTCAGGCGCACCTTCCACTTCATCCGCCCCATGCCTATCCCCCACCCTACTCACATCTTCGGGCATATTTAAGGGTTCAAGGTGGTTACTTGCAAGATCCTCGGGCTCATGCACACTCACACTACACTCGCCCTCGGGCACCACCACATCCCACTCTATGGCACTCTCAACCCCCTCTACATCACACCTATCTGACTCAACCTCCTGTCGTGCCATGCTTCTAGTTAAGACATTCACCTTCACCTTCTGACTCTCCTTGTAAGCCCTGATAGCCTCCCTGTAGGCCGTAGCCTCTACCTCATTATCTAGGGAAAATGGTATCAAACAGGCCACACCCTCTACTTCACTTTCATCCACCACTGTCCTAACACACTTCCTATAACCCCCAATCACAAAGTCTCCTATGAAACTCTTACATAACTTCTCCACTCCTCCATATCCTCTTACTAACACACTCCCACTTAACCCCTTCAGGGACTAATGCCCTGGGAACTGCAGCTAGCTCAGCCCCGGAATCGATCAGTACCTCAGTCCTGACACCATTCACTTCCCCAACAGCCACGTTTCCTGAGACTCCTAGCTTACTATGCCTAAGCACAGATAGCTTAGTCGGAGGTTCCGTCTTAACCCTAGCTACTGTCCCCTTACTCTTGCACTCTGGACTCTTGTGTCCACTCTTCCCACAGGTATAACACACAGGCACCCTTGCCGTACTGGTACTCCCAGCCTTCTCCTTTCTACACTCAAAGGCTCTATGGCCTAATTCTCCACAATTATAACACTTAACAGTGTATCCACCCCCAAAACTACTACGCACACCTCCACTATTCCCCCCTACAACATTGCCCTGGGCCTTAACACTCGACCCTAACGTACTCACACCTCCCTTGTAGCCTCTGCCACCTGAGCTGGCAGGCTCACTGCCCAAGCTCCTAAAGTAATTGCCAGGCATCCTACCCGACATCCAGTCCTCCATGCTATCTCTCAACTCCCCCCACTGAGACACCTTCTTGGCGTCTATAAACACCTTACCACTCTCGGGTAAAACTCTCCTTAAGACTGCTAAGGCCGCAGCTACAGCACAGTCATCCACAGACTTGCACTCCCTAAACATACCTCCTGTAACTCTCACGAGCCAATCAGCTATCCCTCCCGCTGTCATACTCTTGAACATGTCACTGTTCGCACTAAGCAATACATTACCATAGGTAATTGCCGTCTCCCCCACTGCTTTCAATAACCCCTTCTTAATAATTTCGTATCCACTTCCACTGTCTAAGTCCTTATCCATTCTCTTACATAAACCCTCACTTAACTTGGGGTATAATCTCTCACCCCAAACTTCTTTACTAACATCACCCATTCTCATTATTCTTTCAAATTTACTAAGGTACGTACTAAGCTCACTCCCATCCTTGTACATGCCTAAACCCTTAAGTCGTTCATTTAACAATTCTCTTTTCTCCCTAACCCTTGTCTCCTCACGTCTATCATCGCGTCGCCTCACGTCGTCCAATTGTCTTCGGGTCTCTTCCTCTTCTCTTCTCTTCTGTTCCTCTTCCTCTCTTCTATCTAAGAATCTTTCTTCCGCCAGCCGGTGTCGTTCTCGTTCTTGCTCCAAAGCCTTCTTCTGTAGCTCGAAAGCCTGCATCCTCTCCTGCCTATCCTGGGCATCCTTCTACCGTAATACTCAAGCAAAGCTGCTGCTCCTAGTGCCTCTCCTCCTTGTGCCATACCCGCTTCTGCCTCTCCTCTCACTTCTGATTCAACTTCGTCGTCACCCTCCTCAGGGCACTTCACACCAGACCTAAAAGGGTACGGTGAACGTCTCTCAACCTCAGTCCTCTTATGGGGTCGATATGGCTCCTCTCCAGCTACCCCTATAATCCTCTTGGTCCCCTTCGTCCTACCCTCACCAGTCACAGGCTCCGTCATAGAAGGCAAGTCGAAACCAGCTTCTGGTAGACACCTATGAATTAGAAAAAATAGGATGAATAATAGCAGATATACAGGTAATTAAAATCGCAAGACACAATCTCAGTCCACAGACACTCAAGTCCAATCAGCACGAACACCAACTACGGTACAACACTTATTAGAAATAAAGGGGATGATAAGGCGATTAACACTTCAGAAAATTTTACAACACAACACAACTTATCCACAAATGCTAGCAGACAGGCGGCCCAGCACTCTCCAGGTCCCTTCTGCCAATACTCCTTCCCGTGCAAGCACTCCGCACAAAACTCCAAGGTAGCCCGCGTCGCAACTTGGTCCACCGTAATGTCCACCACTGCCGTAGCACGGCAACCTCGTTAGCTCCACTGCCGAAGCAAGGTAACTGTGATCTAGGTTCTCTGCCGTAGCAAGTCCCTGTGATAATAGCTTCCTCTACCGAAGTAAGGTCGCACGATACTTCCAATGCCGAAGCAAGGTCGTGGTCAATCGTCCCAAGACGACGGGTAGATGGTTCTAATTGTTCGATCTGAATCTCTAGGAAAGGACGTCTCCCTCCCCGAGTCAGGTGGTCCCTCAAGTCCGCAGTCAAGAAAGGATCCCACCGCTGCCACCAAAATGTGGGGCGGCTCGGCAATCCAAGGAATGCGTTGCCTCCTCGCACCTGATAACAGCACGGTACGCTGCCACCAGAGAGAACAAACTAAGAGTTATACTAGCCGAAGCCGAACCCTTAGCCAGCGAACTGGTACACAACCTCAGATAGACTAAAGTTAAATGTAATTGTAATCTGAAGAGATCAGCACGCGGTCTAGAATATATACTGAGTGCTGACCCCTCCCAAAGGAATGACAACGACCAATCAAAATGCGACACAAACAACCAATGACATAATACATCGCGAGTTCTAACTAAATACGCATGTGTGGAGAATAACTAAATGACTATGAATACTATTAACTGTTCTTGCATAATGTTCTGTTCTATCTTCTATTCTGTCTTTATCTTTATCTACTTCTCATTCTCTTGACTTCTCTCTTCTACATGTGGGTGTATCCCCACACTGCTGTAGTAAAATAAATTATCAATAGATGATTTATATTCAAATTTAGACTTAATTATGTGGGACCTACACACACTGTATTAAACACATTGTTCACTTTCAGGTAGAAGCTGTTTCTGATCTTTTTAGGAAGGCCTTAGATGATGAGCATTTACCAAGTGGAAAGTGTTCAAGGTAATGTTCGTTTAAACGCTAACTGAATGTGATACTTGGCATTGTATGAGAATTATATTTTTGAGCCAATCTGGTTCACTATAATATATATTTTTAGCAATAATTGTAATTAAACAAGTTAAGCTACAATAGGATTGTGCATTTACTATTTGCAATATTATAGTACCACAAAATTCTAACTATAATTTTAACGAGTAAGTATGCATAGTTAGTGTGTTGTGTTTATTATTCATTGAAGTTGTGGGAGTTTTGGACTTTTATCCAAGATGAGAATTTCATCCCAGCCATCTCTGATGTTTGTACATCTCACTAAATATTCCAATTCGTAAGTAATGAAGATTTTGCTACTGAAAATAAATTGTGCCATTTTTCTCCTTCAAGATCGAGGATTGAAACACAGGGTCTCTTTGTTCATGTCGAAAAGAATGTTGTGTATCGACTCATTGGAGTTGTTGTATATCACAATTATTCTTCACAGATGAGTCAGCTATATGTATGAGCATAAACAGAATGTATAGTTTGCTACTAATGATGAAAAGGTAAATGGAATCATAAAAGTTAGTAAATTTTAGTAAGTATTCATCTCTAAAGGTAACAGAGGCAAGTATTGAAGAAGTATTGACTAGCGATCCATTTCTACTGGTATATGAGAGAACTTGTAAGTATTCTATACTATGTGTTGATTTACTTCACAGGTACGTACTTTATGGTGTGGATGGCATGTTGATCGTGCATGGAGAAAGGCACTAAAGAAATATTGTAATTGTTTGGAAGACCAAAAAGAAATATACCATCAACTGCGCACTCTTATGGTTGAAACGAGCCCAACAAGCTTCAAACTCTTGCTTACCAAATTTTTGACAGTTCATAAAGAAACAAAATTTATTGAATATTTCAAGACTTATTATGATAATTGCGACCGATGGGCCTTATGCTTTAGAAGTGGTAGCCCAATGAATACAAACATGCACGCAGAATCATTCCATCGTGTGCTAAAAATTGTATATCTAAAACAAAAAGTAAACAGATGTTTAGACAAACTTCTTTATATTATTTTTAAAATAGCTAGGGACAAAGCCTTTCAGCAGTTGTGCAAGAACGAAAAAGGAAAGAATACCAATTGAATTTGGGACATTAATAAGAGGCATAATCGAGCCAAATCTTTACAACCTTCAGCAATAATTGAGCGTGAAAACGAACTTGCATATAAAGTTTCTTCTGAACATAATTCTAATATTTATTACAATGTAAAAAGAATTATGCAATTTTGTTACTGCAAGTTGAAGTGTAGCTATTGTAATGCATGTTCACATCTGTATTCATGTACGTGCATCGATTCTTGTACAAACAATACAGTTTGTAAACATATACATTTGGTTCAAATGAAAACTTCGGACATGAAAGAATACAACCAATCTTCTATAACCACTCCAGCAACTCAAGCAACTCCAGTGAATTCATCAGATCTTGAATATTTCCAAAAAGTTACATTCTTTAGCTTTCCTACAGGAAAAAAATCTTCTAACACTGACAAAACTGCACTAATGGACAATATCAAATCAAGACTATCAAACATTGCATTAATATGTGATCAAGTAGATAGTGCTGATCTTTTGGAAAATGTATATACAGCATTGGGAGGAGTCTTAAATAGCATAAAGTTGCCAGCCACAAGAAAGAGAATAGCATCTAATAAAAACATGGAAACACAAAGAAAATACTTCACAACAAAGAAAAAAAAGAAAACTGGAGACTACATCACTTAAAAAACAATCAGTTGATGAAGTTGGTGTGTGTAAGCAACAGTTAAATAAAACTGACACTGAAATTTGTGGAATATGTTTCTGCGAAGATGACCAACAAGTTCAGAGTGAACAAGTCGATTGGATGTCATGTGCACTATGTTCATTGTGGGTGCACAAGAACTGCGTTAGTGCTAAAGACATAAATGAAGAAAATTATGTATGTTTCTATTGTAGCTAGACCATACATTTATATATACTTCATTTGAAACTGATATTGTCAGTTCAACTTTTAATGGAATTTAAAAAAAAAAAAGATTAATTTTATTCTTTTTATTATTTTAACAGAATTGACTAGCTGGCTTCATACCTATAGTTACTTAGTAGATTCTTGTCATTATTTTTTACAGTCACCCATGGCTACTGCATGCATTGCTTCTGAAACACTAGAATAAAACAATTCTAACAACAGTAATTGCATGAGCAGACCACATTAGTACAAGAGATAGCTAAACACATTAGTTTCATCTTGAAAATAATTTGTAATAAAGAGCTAGCCATAGAATACGATATTTAAAAAGAATGGGGGTCAAAGTGCCAATCATGACCATTAGAATGTAATAGCTAGCTATAAAGGAAAAATTAAGCTAGCTATTATGTGTATAAAACAATAATGCTTGTTCGTATTTTAAGTGTCCACAATGTTGTTTCTTCTTTCACACATAAAAACATTCCATCTCAAGGTTTACTTGATTTTTGGAGCATAGGAGTATCAGCATGCCGTGATTCAACCTCTTCTTGTACACTACAGCAATGTGGTTATTATTAATTACTTAACTGGAGAACTGCATTCAGCTGATGCAGCGGTGACTTGAACTATCAGATAAAATTTGTCAGTTCGTGGACTTTGCAAACTGAATTATGACTTCCTTGGTAGACAACCAATAATTATTCATGTGCTGCAATGGCCCAACTCCAAAGACTTAACTGGAACTTATTTGCATAAAAATGCATTTCATCATGAATATAAAAGTGAATCACCCCAAAAATTAACTAATGTATACAGGCTGTTAGGGCCTGCCAGATTATGCTCGAAAATTTCAGAATTATTCTTTTTTATTCTAAAAAATTATTATTCCAAAAATTAATATATTATTTCATGTTCTTATTATTCTCTTATTATACCAATTAAAAATAAGTGAAATAGTGATGATTGCACCAGCTACATAGAGGTGGTATAATGTTGTGAAAAAATGAGTAATATATACTGAATACTGTATATACTGAATTCTTCATTGTAATGAAGAGGATTCAGCATAGCTTGAATGTACTTGCAAGAATGTTCAATGAATGGAGTGTTCTGCTACAGCTCTGATATAAGTTCAGTTTGAGAAAACTACCAGACATTTGGGTGGAAATATATGAGGATGGAATTAAAGAATTTTATTTGCTTAGCATTGGATGCACCATCTCTTCCCTTCAAATTTGTAGGTTGGTTGGTGATATGTAGCTAATTCACACTTTCTTGTCAATTCTAATACAGTATAATAGTAAAGTTGCTCAAGAAGAGCAACCATGATCCTCTGACTTTGCTGACTCTGAGCCTGAGCTGACAGTGCTCACAGTATTTCCCCATTTTGGGAGTACAAATAACAGAGAGGTCAAGAAAAACCCAGCTGCTTCTGTCCTTCTGTTCTAAATGAAATAGAGAATAAAGAATTTTCTTTTATAAGTTAGGATTATAGCACTATTTACCTACATATGAAACCCTAAGAATATACTTCCAGCACAAGAATATACTTCCAGCACTTAACTATCTAATTAATGTATAATTTAAGTAAACGTTAGTCAATATTATATAGCAGCCAAAAATATGATATAATATTTGGAGCAAATATTTTGCCATTGTTGTTGTTTATTTTTTTTTAGTATTGAGCTTGCTTATGAATTACTAAAAAAATGAACGTTGTTGTTTTTCTTCATATTTTACAATGGTGATGTTTAATAGTTCATATCTTATCAGAAAGTGGTATTCTGATTTACTAATTAAGTGTTTATTATTTTGCTGGATGTATCATGTCACTTCCATCTATGTCGCGTCATGTGTAATGTTAACACAAGTCTTTATAGTGTCACATTGTATGATAACTAAAAACATAGCTGTGGGGGGACGACTCGAAAAGAGGGGCACGAATGTGTAACTCAGCCGAGGAGTCTCTCACCAGGGGTAATGCAGCCACCAGAGTTCTAGTACAGTTAGCTATCTAGCTGACTTCATTAGGATAATGCAACTAGTCATTGAGATAGGGCTGTAAAAGGTAGAACTCAAGAATGAATAAGTGAATTACAATATATACCCGAACCAGCGGCATCCCAAAATGCCGTATACTTCAGGTGGTGCCATGAGTCTACTTAAAACAATAAACAAAATGATGCCAACATGGATACAAAATATAATGACCAATGTTAATTGTTCAGAGTTCTTGTTCATCTCCATGCTTCGGACTCTTCACATTCCTTATTGTCGGGGGCTGGTACCACAATAGCTTTCTCTTATAATAAAATGAAAGAATAAATGTGAATGTGGAGACAGACACAAAAATACTGTTAATATATAATCTTCAAGATTCTTTTTATAGTTAGTTACTAAACATTTTTTAACTTTCTTATTAATAAATAGTTCATACATTTCGACTCCGAGGAGCCTTCCTCAGTGACTTTTTTTTGCTCATCTATGTTGATATTGACGAAGTAGTTGCAACTAGTTCAAAATTCCTTCAGCATGATTACTTATCTCTTCTTTCTGTGACCATGCATATCATATGGTCTCTGCCACTGAACCAGAAGCTTGCTCAAGGAGTTGAAAATGGGAAGAATAAAAAAAATAGTAATAATAAAAATAAAAGAAAACTGGAGCTCCTGGTTCAAATTATCTGATCCTGGCATTTCTATTATTATTATTACTTGTGTTTGCCTTGTGCACGTCCTTGAAGAGATATTTTTGTAACCAGTTCTGATATCTCATTCAGCTTATGTTGGGTACATACAATGACATTCTTGCTGCTCTTTCTATCTGCTTCCCAGGACTCCTTTAGTATATCCAGTGGCTCATGCACTTTCCTCCCCATAGAGCAATTCTATATATTTATGTTCAAATAAAAAATTTCCTAACTCAAACTTCAACAGAGAGAATTGTGAGGACAAGTAAGCAACATGAAGATGGTCTTACAATGAGCTGGAGCAGTTAGCAAGCAACATAGACAATATACTAGTCCATTGAAAGTGAGTAAACAAGTATTTTCATAAGAAAGCAATTTAGAAAGCTTTGCATTAAAAAAGTGAAACTACTGAAGTCTCATTAGTAAGCCAAAAGGTGCAACATTATCTAAACGGCATAATTTATTTTTGCACTTTGTCTCACTCAGATTCAAAACAACTTGTCATAGAACTTGTACTTATGATGAATTTCTGCATTTCAAGTAATTGCCTGCAAATGCTAATATAGATCCCATGGATTGAAGCCCGAGACAAATAGTCTGTACAAGGGGTGAACGATAAATCATGAAATGTGTCCACTAAATGCAAAACTTGAAGCACATCGTAGTATGGCCCTGCTTATGACCCAATCAGATAATTACACATGAAGCCAAACCAACGAAGAGCACTTTTGCCACGTATTTACATTTGACAAATGACATCACAAGAGCTTATGGAAGTGTGTCAACCGTGGGAAAAATTCACCCACAAAATTAAAATGTCTATGTTGTGTTTGTATTATACTTAAATACACCAAATACTTTATTGAGTAACACTATAATTTAAAATATAATGCCAGAAAGTGATTCTACACCCCAGAAAACCCTATGCTCACTGCAGATGTCTAAAATATATTGGACCAAATTTAATATTCGCAAAGGTGCGTTAGAGTTCCCCATCGCTGAAAAAGTCCACCAAGTGATTTTATTTAACTTGCTATATGTTAAGTTCATAAAAAATTAATACATAACTAGAATGACAACATTAGCATATTACAGCTGTGATAAAAATGGCCTTTAAAACATCATCAGCAGTTTAGTTACAGTTCCTTCTTGGTTTGATGTTGCCCCAGGGAGTAGATCGCATTTTCTTGAAGGAAAATAGAAAAATCTGCCACTTCTCTGCCACCCTCATATTTCACCACTTGTTGCAATTCACCAGCAGGAACAAAAAAAATTGTTGGAAAACCCTTGAATTCAAATTCAGCAGGAGCATCATTGGCTGTGGCATCAAAATTAGCAATAACAAGACTCTTAGTTTTGCTATACTTTTTGGCCAGTTCTTTATATTTCGGTTCCAACTGCTTGCAGTGACCACACCAAGGAGCATAAAATTCAACCAGCACATCTTTGGACTGATCATAAACAATTTCTCTAAAAGTAGAACCAACAAGCACAGTCACTGGACCCTTCTGTTTCACTTTCCTTTGAGACTTCAGTACAGGATCAAGTCGGTTCTCTAAACATAGCTAAAAGAACAACACATTGCATGTAAAATATACGATGTATAAATAATTATAAATGTATGTAATAATTATTAATGTATGTAGTAGTAATAAGTGATACAAAATTTAGTAATGCCACTGAGCATGGTCTGGATTATGTCCAACCAAATGATTTATTCAGACTGCCAATAATATGTACACGTATTACCTGATAATTTAGTTACTGGTGCAGCATAAACCACTTCCAGTGACTAAATCACTTCTTCCTAAGATATGTCATAACCATGAAAACTTACCTGAAATTATTCCAACATATCTCTTGGCTAAATTAAAACTTTAGCTGACATGAAATAAGTGACTCAAATGCTCACCTACTGGACCTGCCTGGTTTCTGGACTAGAACTGGTGAGTTTAAAAAAGGTTAGATTTCATAGGTTGTATGTAAAAAAAAATCAAACTGGTAATTCATAATCAAGTGAGACCTTATATCCATACTCTATTATATTTGTTTATTTATAGAATGTGAAACCATCTTTAAACCTATCCCAAACAAAAAAAAGGTCTACTCAAACTCACCTCTACAAACTCAATGACATCATCCACAGAGAAATCCTCCTTCATTACATATTTCTCCTTAGGTCCTTTCCAAAATGCCACAGCAGCATCCTCTCCACGATCTTTGATCCCAAGTTCTGCCATCTCTTCCTCATATTCTACCTCATCACTCAGCACCACATGCACTCGACTCTCTATAGCAGACTGAACCTTCAATAACTTACCTCGCCAAAATTTAAAATCTATATTACCCATACATAAAGTAGAAAATGCTGGCAGTAATTAGAAAAATACACATTTTTCTTGAGTGGATGTAATTTTATTAGGTGTATTTTACAAACATAAAATCTGACAATCCTAACACAACCACCATGCGCTAAAATTACAATTCTAGATCTAGTTTGTGCTGAGGCAAGATTCCTGTACTTATCACTTCTAGTTAACCTTGGCAATGGTTGCTATGGATATCCTCCCTTAAGGCAGGGTTAGTTTTCAAAAGAAAGGCTAAAGTAATAAATAGAAGCTTCTCAAATAGGACAGAAATTCAGAAGCAGGAGAGGGCAAAGGAAAAGGGGGCTTCATGACTTAAGAAGAGGAGCTGAAGATAGGAGTGGTGGGATAGAAGAAAAGCTCAGATAGTTCAGAAAAAAGAGAGTTGGAGAGGGAAACTTATGTAACCTTAACCAATGATAGAGAATGTAACTGAGCAAGATAACTTGTGCTACTGCATTCTTACTTTGCAATACGTCAAGCGCCACTATGTGGTGGGGTACTTGCTAGTAATATAATATAGTACATAATTGATGTGCATGAGCACAAATGGCGAGCGAGCCTAAAGACTATACTATTTTTATATGAATGATTTTGACTTCTAACACTGAAGCTACTGATAAGGTCCAGTTTTAAATTTCGCATACACGGTAAAGGGATTTCAGTGCCATAGTAACAACTCTCTGCAACTGCTTGAATTGAAGGGAAAAAACAACAACAAAACAATACACGTTATTTAAACGTTTTCTTTGTGATATTCTTTAGCTAAGTAATGGTTGTAACATACAATGCTTTGACACAACTGGACATGCACCTACACCGACTTACCTTTGCAGTGGTCTAGTGGACAATGTATTTTCAAGTAAATACTGTTGCGCACGGTTTATAACCATGACAAAGAGCGCATTGACTTACCATCGCCACTAACTCGAATAGTCCCTTAAGTTTTCAAGTTTTAACTGCACCCGCAAAAGAATTCAAAACGGTAAACAATTCAATTTCTAGGGTGATACGGGTACCGATCGATAAACCAGAGGATTCTGTTTAGTGCAGTTTGGGACGGGGTCGACCACATAACTAACACAAAAACGCGAGGGTCAAAGTACAAAATGACATACGTACGTCCAAACATATATACAAATAAATAAATAAATAAACATCCCCGATTTTCGATTGTGTTACCCCTGTAAGTGTCTCGCTCGCTACGCTCGCTCGCCAATAATATAGTGCTCTTATAAACTAATATTGAGAGGTAGTTTCCTTAAGTAAATATGAAAAAACTAACCCTGAATTCCATCAGGTGTAGTGTCAATGGCAAGATAAGTAACAAGCAAAGGGTATGACCACCAGTTCTCACTGGCCTTGGACCTATAGCCAACCAGAGGTCTAGCTAAAGACTCAATCTCCTTCAAGGCTTCAGACATAGAGTCTTTAGCATCCATGTCATGGTAGATCTTCATTGATGCTTCTAATTTGGAGTGGAATCTAAATTTAAAAAAATAAATAAATAAGGGTGGGGGAAGCTGAGAATAAGGGGGGTGGGGGAAGCTAAGATTACCACTACTTGGGGGGAGCTGAGGTAAGTACGTAATTCCATATTTGTAATTATACAGTTTTGCATGAACTAAACTAAAATATTAACAATACTGTAGTTTTATGGTACCTGACTAGGCAGGCTCTCTCGATATTTGTGCACAAGCACACCACTAGTTATATAATCACAGATTACACATCTTGTTATGTTCCATGCAATATAAAATCCAATAAATATACACTTCATTTCACTAAATTCTACCACACAAAACTAGCAGATACTATGCACATGTACCTATGAGGCTGAAAGATTGCCAGTTGATCATTGGAGGTGAGCCCCAGACTGTCCATAAGTGTGTCGTCATTGGTGACCCAGAAGTGGAGAGGGAGGGAGCGTGCTAAATTAGCCATTTCAATGAAGGACCCACCAAACTCACTATCCTCTCCATCAGGTAAGACAGCTACTACTACTGGATTTAAAGCAGACAACAAAAATACATCCAGTTCCTTCTTAGAGGTAAATTCTGTCGTAGCTGGTCCACTCTGGTTTATCATGTACTCAACTATACCTGTCAATACAAACAACACAATTAATGTTACACCGTGTAAAAAAAAAAAAAAAAAAAAAAAAAGGTGCCTGCTCTAATAAACCATACCTAAGCAAAAAAAAAAAAATCCTTATTAAGGGTGGCCGCACATAGTAACACAGTCCGCCCGTAGATCCAGACATTAATTTATTCCCCGCCAATATCCCACCATTCAATAATACGCGAGCAGGAACAATCGCACAGTAGCAGCAATATAGAAGTATACTTCGCAAAGTTGTGGTGTCTTTAGCTTCAGGTTGTGTCATAGCTGTGTACAGCAACACTCCATATAGTAGTCCTCATCTGAGCTCACACAGCAAGGTGCACAAGGCTGCCTCTCCTCCTGTAGTCATTCTCCAGGCTCTGCGCATATGAGCTCAAACGGATGGATCCAGCAGGCTCGATTTCTAAGGATCGAAGACTTCCCAAGCAGCACAGTTCTAAGACCTTCACCTCGGGCTATCTCCAAGAAACTGCCCTCTCTTTTGACTCTCTTGTTAATGTTGCATTGAAGTTTATTTACTTTTGATATAGGCAGGCTTTTTTAGAACCAATACACACGAACTGAAAAAAAATTGCTCGTGTACTAGTAGTACCAGAAATGGGGGCGGGGTTATTTCATAAGAATTGCAAATTTGAATTTTTCAATATCTTATAAAAGAAAAAATGCTAATAAATCATAAAGTAATATTGAAATGAAAAAGAACTCGTTGTCTTGCAGTAGAGTATCGGCTTGGCTAGTAGTGCACCAAATTGTGGAGCTCCAACTTACCGCACCGCTCCAACAATGTGCTACGAAGTTTTATAACCACTCTAAAATTAGTGAGCGGCGCCTTTAGCAGGTACTTGGTCCTTGTTTTGTAGTGGAGAAGCCCTTGTAAGTATATAATAGAAGTAATTGTGCATAGAAACCATCAACAAAAAATTGCATGGGCAGTGTGTAGCCACCCTTAAAAAGTTTACAACAAATGGAATCATACATTGTAGTACACACTGCATAACTTCTGATGATCAAAATTAGTAACCAGCTTATAGTACATTTGGACACTATTAATTAACTATAACACCAAATCTAGACTGACTTAGGATTCCTATGCACAATGACAATACCGCAATTACCAAATTATGCGTTCAAACTACGGCCCATAAATAGAGCAAACTACGAAACAAAAATATGAATAATGATATCTTGCATTAAGTATATTTCTCTGTGTAAGATGAAATAATTTCCTAAGTCCTCTTCAAAGATCATTGTCACTTCACTTTGGCTTCGATTCCTGTACAAAATGTGCCATTTATGAACCATTATCATGGAATAAAAAAATGAGCTTAATCCCATTATTCAACCCTTGGCTAATAATCATAAAAACGTACTGCTCTTAATACATATGTACTTTCAACTCGTGTGGCATTTAAGAGAACCAAGATATAAAAACTAAGACAACAAGTGAGGCGTTTCTCTGCAGTTACATAATGTAGTAATTTGACTTGTACTTACATAGAGAATTGTGCTTGATTATATAGTTAGTTATGTATTAGGCCGTCCGTAGGAAAAAGCTTGTTCCGGGTTGCCCGACCGACCCAACTTTACCCAGTTTTTCATTTTTATTTTAATAATGTGCTTTATTTAGAAATATAAGAACTTGCGTGAGTCACTTTGAAGGAGGATGATTTGGCTGTTAGTAGTGGTAGTATGCGGAATTGTCGTTGTTTTTGGACCTAGATGGATTGAAGCTCATGAACAAATCACTTTAGCAGACCTGTTGGAGCAAGTCTCTGGTGAAAGGTACCTAGAAAATAGTGTGTGTGCGTGTGAAAACTGGAAAAGATGAACACTCTCCTATGCATGAAGGCACTTTAAATCAGCCTTTGTTTACATTTTATAATTATGGTGATCGCTTTGTTAAGTTTATAATAACAAAAGAAGAGAAGCAGCAATCTGAGCCAAGAAATGCTTTAGCTGTTTTGATGAGACCAAAGCCTGCTAACTGTCTCCCTCCGTTGCATAACCCAATTCATAACAACAAGCAGCTTCTATTTAATGATGTTTGTTCTGTGCAATTGGAAAAAAAAGTGGGATTTATGCATGATGAAATAGAAGGTGTTGGGCATCAGTTGGTACAGACATTAACTGATGTCTTATGGTATATTGACGGTCAATACTACAAATTTGACAGCAGGTGCAAGCATTCCAAAATTTCTTCCATACCCCGACATGTTTATGAAGTTTAACAAGGGAGGTGAAAATAATAAAGGTGGTTATAATGACTGGACTTCAAAGAAAAGGAAACCTCCACAGTTGGATAGAAAAAAATTACTAGAACTTGGAGATATGGTCATTACAATTCTTTCACATCCTCGGTTATGCACAAACCAATGGAGGGAAGTGCGACAGGAAATCGAAGGTTTAGCTAAGTGTTTACGTGGCTACGCTGAAGACGTGAAAGAAAGTACTAATCGCAATGAAGAAAAACACAGTAGCCCACAACCCCTTCGGTGTCCAGATCTTAACACTGAGTCGCGTGATATTTATGCTAGCAGAGTACCAATGAAACCTGTTTATGCTAAACTAATGGGAGTTTTAGATGATAGTGACTTTTACAGCCCTTTAGTAGACAATAGCCTTTCAGCAACAGACAAATAGGCCCAATATCGATTCTTCAACAATTTAGAACTACTACCTTGTTGTATTCATCTCTTCATATATCATGCTGGTAGTCAGCTTGGAAATATCCGCTATGTTTGGAAAATTTCACAAAGGCATTGTAAGGCTATTGCCAAGGTAAAGAGTGAACTGCCAGTATACATGTCTCGAGCCATGCGCAAAGAATTTTTAGATCGATATGAACACGTCAAGAAAATCACACTAGCTGTGTTGCGAAGTATGTATCGCTTCCTTACAGATGACAGTACTTCTGAGGTGCAGAATGCAGATATTGACAAACGTCTTGAGGTGATGCTTGATGACCCAGATGTTGACTTGGTTGTTGATAGGAGAGAAATAAATCCTGGTAGACCATCACATTTTGAAGCATTTTGGAAAGGAGTAGATATTTTGTTAGAAGAGTATGGCAAGGCGGTAGATGACCGCAGGCATGGCCCTGATGTTGCACACTTACCAATAGCAATATCAATATCTGATCTGATTAAAAAAGTAGCTGAAAAGTTCCCTGTGGTACACCAGTGCCTTCTGAACCATGGGTTCGTGTTCAATTTTGGCCTCGGAACAGATTTTCTAAAATTGCTAAATATTACAATTGCCGCTTTGATGTCAAGTATATAATACAAAGTCGCCAACTTAGAAAATCAAATATAGATTCTCGATACTGTGCTGTCCTTCTGCGCTATTTATTAAAAGGAATGGCTTGCAAATTTCATGATTATGCATCACTTTTTTTTCTGGATGATAAAAGCAAAATACCAGTAGGTATGTCCATATTTGTAATGTAATTTTATTATTTTTTGTGTGTGTGTGTGTGTGTGTATGTGTGGGTGTGTATGCATGCAAGTATGTATTTATTTACTTTTTGTTTTGCTTTTATAGGTGAGCCAAATGATCCCGCTAGTGCTGCTGTTCGTAATACACAAGCTTTAACCACCTCTAGTGCCATTTTGGGAGCTTGTGATCATGATTTCACTAAATTTAACTTAACACCCTCAGTTTACCTTATATGTGATATTCCAGAGGATCCTACTCAATCTTTTTATCGAGGCCAACTGTGGTAGAATACACTACCACATTTAACTAAAGACTTATGATTCTTTACATTCTTTTCATCCATTCACTTAATCTGTTATCCATTCACTTATCTGTTATCCATTCAGTTATTCTGTTATTTGTCCATCTGCACTTTAGTCCTTTTAGCTACAACACACAACTCCATTGTCCAAATTCCTTTAAATGTACTTTGTATCTTCCACACATCGATGCTTACCTATATATGTACTACATTTTTGTCTTTTTTGTCAGAATTACCTTGGTAGATTTACATTCAAACCAAAGAAATTGTCAAGGGAAAGCGAGGTTGAAACCTTCATTGCCTTGGGCTGGTATCCCCTGCTTTAGCGTTTACCTGCTAAGTAGGAGAGGTAATTCTCAGGTGGCAGCAATACCCGGTTCTCTAAAGCTGATCCACAACAACCTGGTGGCAGCGGACTCCTTGGTTCTACTGTTCTGAGGAGAGAAAAGTACTCACGCTATTCTCTGACTGATTGTTACCACACTTGGTGAACAGTCGTTTTGGTTCAGCTGGAATAAACTGTTGCATTCGTACCAGCATATTTTCAATTTGTTGCGCTATGGAAGACGACAACCCATCGTGCGACGAAGTCGAAGTCAGTCACAGGCAGAGTACGGCCAAGGGTTACTACACGAGAAGCAAAGCTAAGCAAGCCATAGGCGAAGCCAGCTCGTACCAATCTGCCGAAATTATTCTTGAAGAAAATTACAACGAAAATTTTAAATCAGTTTCTCACCAGTCTCCAAAGGAATGCGAAGTTGGGTCCGGGTCGGAATCAGAACTAGAACGCGATAATATTTCCGACACCAATTTTTCCATGGAAAAGTTATTTCTTGCCATGATGTCACAGAACTTAGCCGATAGAAAGGAGAAAAAGAAACGTCAAAATCGGGAGGAAAAGAGACGCAAAGAGGAGGAGAGTCGTAGAGTCCAGGAGGAGTTGACAAGAAAGGAAGAAGCGGAGTTGAGAAAGCAAGAAAAGGAATATTTGAACCAACAAATGAAATTGCTCCAACAGCAGTTAGAGGGCAACTTAACAGCCCAGAAGTTCCAAAATGAGACGTTGATTAAAGAGGTGGAGAAGAAAGACAATATGACAGCTGTTGAGAAACGTGAAGAGAAGGTGGAAAGAGTAGCTCGGACACTGATCAAGATGCAGCAAGGAGAGGACATCTACTCAGTATTTGTGAGGTTTGAGAGAGTTATGCTGAATAAGAAAATTGACCAATATGAATGGGTTTCTTTGTTAGAAAATGTTTTGGCTGGGCAGCACCTTGAGAGTTACTATGCACATGTGGATACTTGTTTAGGTAAATATAGTCATCTTAAGGCCAATATTCTAGATGCTGGTGGCTTCAATATTCATGCATGCCTGGACACCTTTCAGTCACAGTTTAGACTAGGAGGGTCTTTGAGTGCCACACAGTGGTATCAAAAATCAGCACATCGATACTTCATCATTCTTAAAAATTGCTTAGAACTTTCAGATGTTTCGGATGAGTTATTGCAAACTATTTCTTCCTCGTTAGCATCTAGTGCTGTTTTATCAACACTTACAAGAGAAGGTCGTTCTTTTGTTTTTTCTGTTGCGCCTAAAACTCCTCATGATCGAATTTTAGCATATGGACAGTTTATGGCTAAGCCACAAAATGCTTTTAATTCTCATAGAAATGAGCACAACTCACGTTTCTCCGAGCGTTCTCAGGATCACAATACATTTCGAAAAAATTCTTCGTATGCTAGTTCTAAAAGTGACCATCGCCCAAATTCTTATGAATCTAATGCTAAAGCAGAGCCTACTGATTTTTTTCCTAATGTAACATGCTATAAATGTCACAACGAAGGCCACTATGCTGACCGTTGTCCAGAAATGAGACCTATCCAGGTCAAGTCGTCATTGTCGTCATCAAGTAATGCTAAGTCATCCACTCCAGCTACTGCTAAACGTAAAAATGATTCTGACATGAGAGTTGAATGCATTGAGAGTGGTGAATCTTATGGTCTGAATAGTGATGAAGGAAAGTTGACAGATTGCATTAATTTAGTTGATGGAATGCCTAAAGAATTAAATCTTACAGTAGAAGGTACTATTAATGGCAAGCCAGTTAATTTGCAGTTAGATTCTGGTGCTGAAGTGTCTGTCATATCTCAAGACTTTGTTAAAACCGATGATATAATTGCCACTTATGTTTACCTCAAAGGTGTTGATCACATACGAGTGAAGGCACCAAGATATGTTTTGCCCTTCAAAGCCCCTGGTGTGAATGGAAAATGTTTGTTTGCAACCCATCCCAAATTACCACCAAGAAGTGCCCTAATAGGTAGAGATTTGGGGGATTCATTTTTTACTCTCTTTGACATTGCTAAGCTTCGTCCCCACAGTGTGTATTTAACTCGAGCTCAAACTAAGTCCCTTGAACAGGAAGAGCATGAGCAAGAGATGAAGCAGGCACTTGAAGGTGCAGTACCACTAGCTCTGGAAAATATACTGGACATTCAAACCGAACCAGACAGCAGTTTTTCTCTTTCTTTTGACCGTGTGTCGGATACTGCTAATGTTGCTAGCCCAGAGCCTGATACTTCTATTTGTGATAACGAAGA